>Ga0315548_1000747_pt1 | contig 29532 bp, 23 predicted proteins | sample SalMarSW160110MG_2_FD_202540 | JGI IMG/M metagenome (GOLD analysis project Ga0315548, IMG submission 202540) | Salt marsh sediment microbial communities from the Plum Island Ecosystem LTER, Massachusetts, United States - Salt Marsh Sediment SW1601-110 ... | reverse complement strand
ATGTCAAGGGATAACAACCTCTGATTAGTGGTTACACCTACATACAAAACATGAGAAGATCCTGTTCAGAAACGACTTTCTCATTTTGGGAGGGGGGAACATCCGTCTGACAACTGATTACTGCTTTTCTTCCCTTCGCAATTCACATTCCGCAATCGCCCTTACTCCCCTGCTCCTCCGCTCCCTAGCTCCTTCGCACCCTCGCGCCCTAGCTCCTCCGCTCCCCTGCACCTCGGCTCCCCAGCTCCTTCGCACCCTCGCGCCCCTCCGGCTCGGCTCCCCAGCTCCTTCCCACCCTAGCTCCCCCCGCGCCTCTGCGATCTTGGCGCCTTTGCCAGAAAACGAATATGCCAGAAGGAGGTCCTCATTCCCTGGCTGTTTTCGATCTTCCTTCTAGTATTTCTGCCAGGTATTGCCCTGTATAAGAACCAGGGATGGCTGCTAGTTGTTCTGGCGTTCCAATAGCGATCACCTCTCCGCCCGCATCTCCACCTTCCGGGCCAAGATCAATGATCCAATCAGCTGTCTTGATTACGTCCAGATTATGCTCAATTACTACTGCGGTATTCCCGCTATCGACTAGACGATGTAGAACCTCCAGTAGCCTGCTTACATCGGCCGCGTGTAAACCAGTAGTTGGCTCGTCGAGAATATATAGTGTTCTGCCGCTTGAATGGCGGGCTAGCTCTCTGGCTAGTTTGATCCGCTGTGCTTCCCCTCCGGAAAGCTCGGGCGCTGGCTGCCCAAGCTTGATATAGGTAAGTCCCACATCGTATAAGGTTTGAAGCTTACGGCGAATGCGCGGGATGTTGGAAAAGAAACTGAGAGCTTCCTCTACTGACATAGCAAGGACGTCAGCAATTGATTTGCGCTTGTAGTGAACGTGTAGTGTTTCTCGATTGTAACGTGTCCCCTTGCACACTTCGCATTGGACATAGATATCTGGTAGGAAGTGCATTTCAATCTTCTCTTTTCCTTGGCCTTGACAGGCTTCGCAGCGACCCCCTTTCACATTGAAACTGAATCGTCCCGTGGCATACCCACGCATCCTAGCTTCCGGGGTACGCGCAAACAGGGCGCGGATGTCGTCGAACACCTTAGTGTAAGTTGCTGCATTAGACCTGGGAGTGCGACCGATTGGTGACTGGTCTATCTCGATTGTTTTGTCTATATATTTAATCCCTAGGATATCGTCATGTTTCCCGGGTCGCTGTGTTGCCCGGTGTAAACGATGGCTTATCCCACGGTAGAGCACATCCTCAACAAGCGAGCTCTTACCCGAGCCAGAGACTCCGGTGACGCAGATGAACAAACCCAGCGGAAAGCTAACATTGATGTGTTTAAGATTGTGGACAGCAGCGCCCTTTACCCGCAGGAACTTATCTGTCGGTCGACGCTTTTCTGGTACTGGGATGGAAAGGGCTCCGGATAGGTACTTACCGGTGATAGAACGGGGGCAAGCAATAACTTCCTCCGGAGGCCCGGAGACAACGACCCTACCTCCGTGTTCTCCAGCTCCGGGGCCAAGATCGACGATCCAATCACTCTCTCTCATTGTTTCTTCGTCATGCTCGACTACAATTACTGTATTTCCTAAGTCTCGTAATCGTTTGAGCGTCTGCAGTAGGCGCCGGTTATCGCGCTGGTGTAAGCCAATCGATGGCTCATCAAGCACATAGAGTACACCGGTTAACTGATTACCTATCTGGCTAGCAAGCCGTATTCGCTGTGCTTCTCCGCCAGCAAGGGTACCGGCATGGCGATTTAGCGTAAGGTAATCCAGGCCAACAGCCACCATAAATCCAAGGCGAGCTTTGATCTCCTTTAAGATCTGAGACGCGATCATCTGTTCTCGTTGTGAGAGAGATAGCTGTTCAAAGAAAGTAAGGGCACTGCGGATGGAGAGAGAGGTTACCTGATCAATATTCAACCCATCTATTGTTACGGCCAGGATTTCGGGTCTTAGCCTTGCTCCATCGCACGTCGGACATGGTAGTGTTGCCGTGTATTGTTCTAATTTGGCACGCCATTCATCTGAGGTGGTATCTCGATACCAACGTTCGAGCGTGGGGATGACCCCACGGAAGGCACGTGTGTAAGTACGCGTGTATCCGGTTGTTGATGTATAGCGAAACTTGATACGTTTACCTTGGGTTCCATACAAGATCAACTTGAGCTTCTGTTCCGGAAGTTTGCCCAGTGAACTATACGCATCGATATCGAATACTTCACATAGAGCAGACATCTCTGCGACAAACCAGCGGCTCTTAGAATTGGCCCAGGGAAGCAATCCACCATCGAACAGACTGCGGCTCGAATCTACAACAAGATCGGGATCAATCTCCTTGTGATAACCAAGCCCATCACACTTTGGACATGCACCGTATGGATTGTTGAATGAGAACATGCGCGGTGAGAGTTCCTCGTAGCTTATTCCACAGTGAATACAGGCATAATGCTCGCTGTACAGATACTCTTTCCCGCCCTCAGTAACTACGGTCAGTATTCCTTCGCCATACTTAAGGGCTGTTTCTACAGAGTCAGCGATGCGCGCGCGTCTGCCTGGCTCAATGGTGATACGATCGACGACAATTTCGATAGTATGTTTTTTTTGCTTGACCAAATCTATCTCTTCATACAGCGTGCGTACTACTCCATCAACACGTACACGGGTGAATCCCTGTTGGCGGATCTCCTCAAAAGAACCCCTGTACTCTCCTCGGCGGCCACGCACAATTGGGGCCAAGATTTGTACTCTTGTCCCATTGCTAAGGCTCATAATCATATCTATAATCTGTTCGGCGGATTGCTGAGTAATCGACCGACCACAGTTCGGGCAATGCGGATGGCCAACGCGAGCATACAGGAGACGTAGATAATCGTAGATTTCTGTAACCGTTCCCACGGTGGAACGAGGGTTATGGCTACGAGATTTTTGGTCAATAGAAATCGCTGGTGACAATCCTTCTATGGAATCTATCTTTGGCTTTTCTACTTGACCAAGGAATTGCCGAGCGTAGGCTGATAGGGATTCCACGTATCGCCGTCGACCTTCAGCGTAGATTGTATCAAATGCAAGTGAACTCTTCCCCGAACCGGAGATCCCGGTTATCACAACGAGCTGGTTGCGTGGGATTTCAACATCGATACCTTTTAGGTTATGCTCGCGCGCGCCCTTCACTCGCAGCACATTCATAGTCTTCCTCTTAGCCCCTTTATCTGGTCGCGTAATTTGGCTGCCCTCTCAAATTCCAGTCGACTCGCTGCTTCGGTCATCCGGTTCTGGAGATCGCTGATTGTGGTAATAATCTCTTTTCGCGGAAGGCGGTCGACATTTCGTATTTCGGGATAATGAATCTCGCGCGACCTGCGCATCAGTTGAACGATATCAGTAACGTCGCGTTCGATTGTCTTCGGAGTAATATTGTGTTCTCTGTTGTACGCAGTTTGGATGCGTCGGCGGCGATCGGTTTCGTCAACTGCGTAACGAATAGAGTCAGTGATGACGTCTGCGTATAGAATCACTTTCCCATGCACATTTCTTGCTGCCCTTCCAATGGTTTGAATAAGTGAAGTTCCAGATCGCAGAAATCCTTCTTTGTCTGCGTCAAGGATCGCCACCAGTGCCACTTCGGGAAGGTCCAATCCTTCACGTAATAGGTTGATCCCCACCAGTACATCAAACTTTCCCAGTCGCAGATCACGCAGTATCTCTATCCTGTCCAGGGTATTAATCTCAGAGTGTAGGTACCGAGCCTTAGTGCCTAGATCAACCAGGTACTCAGTGAGATCCTCAGCCATGCGCTTGGTAAGAGTGGTGACGAGAACACGCTCGTCTTGCGCAGTTACAGTATGGATTTCGTTGAGCAAGTGATCCACCTGTCCGGATACAGGCTGGATCTGAAGTTCCGGATCGACGAGGCCAGTCGGCCGGATGACTTGCTCTACTACGCGTTCGCTACAACTTCGTTCATAAGGACCAGGAGTAGCAGAGGTAAAGATTACCTGATTCGATCGAGATTCAAACTCACTAAACATAAGTGGCCGGTTGTCTAGGGCAGAAGGAAGGCGAAACCCATAGTTGACCAGGGTTTCCTTGCGTGACCGGTCACCTCGGTACATGCCACGGATTTGAGGGATTGTTTGATGGGACTCGTCAATCACTATCAAGGAATCCTCTGGAAAGTAGTCAAGGAGCACCGCCGGCGGCTCGCCAGCACTGCGGCCATCAAGGTAACGTGAGTAATTCTCGATTCCTGAGCAGTACCCCATCTCCTGCATCATTTCTAGATCGTAGTGTGTACGCTGCTCCAGCCGTTGTGCTTCAAGGAGCTTCCCTGTTTCGCGGAGTTGGTCGAGCCGTTCTTCAAGCTCTTCTTTAATCAGTTTGATGGCGCGCGCTGTTCGATCATGTGGAGTGATGAAGTGCGAGGCAGGGTAAATCGTAATTGGATTCTTTTCGCTAATTGGCTTACCGGTAATTGGATCAAGGACTGTAAGCCGTTCAACCTCGTCACCGTAGAACTCTACCCGTACGATATTTTCTTGATAGGCAGGAATGATTTCTACTGTGTCTCCACGAGCACGGAACGTTCCGCGCTCAAACCCGATATCGTTTCGGGTATACTGTAGTAAGACTAAGCTGCGCATAAGATCATCACGATCCATCTCTTCGTGCGGGGCAAGCCCAATCGACATGTCGTGATAATTCTCTGGCGAGCCAAGCCCATAAATACAGGAGACGGAGGCGACAATGATCACATCTCGCCGCTCGAATAGGGCAGAAGTCGCGGCATGGCGTAGACGGTCGATCTCGTCGTTTATCGAAGAGTCCTTCTCGATGTAGGTATCAGTTTGTGGAAGGTAGGCCTCAGGCTGGTAGTAGTCATAGTAGGAAACAAAGTAATGAACGGCATTGTTCGGGAATAACTCGCGGAACTCATTGCACAATTGAGCGGTAAGTGTCTTGTTATGAGCAATAACAAGAGTGGGTCGCTGTACGGCTTGGATAACATGCGCAATGGTAAGAGTCTTTCCTGTTCCAGTTGCTCCAAGCAGGGTTTGATATCTAGCCCCGCCAGCAAGCCCCTGGCTGAGTTGGCAAATTGCCCACGGTTGATCCCCAAGCGGCGTCAAACGCTTAGATATCTGAAATCCTGCTTTTTCTCCAATTCTTGATAGTCTCATCCCATTTTGAATGTTAGCGGTTTGATCGTGCGAGATCAACGCAAATTGACATTCTCTGCGCCTCTGTAAGAGGCAGCATGTAGGTGCAGGTACCAAACCCTTTCTTTCTTAGCGCTCAGGCTTTCGCAATGCTTCTATCACAGCTTCAATGTGTTTGGGTGTGCTACCACAGCACCCACCAAAAATCTTGACCCCAAGCTTGACAAACTTTATTGCATAGTCAGCCATCGTATGCGGTGAGACATCATAGATGGATTTCCCATCTTTTTCTCGGGGGAGCCCTGCGTTGGGTTTAGCCAACAGTATAGCATGGGGTACAGCTTGACGCATCTTGGTTACTGCTTCGAACGTTTCACTTAGCGTGCGGCCACAGTTAGCGCCGATTGCATCGACGCTAAGTCCCCAGAGCCTTATTGCTGCATCCTCTGGCTTTACTCCCATCATCGTCCGCCCGTGTGAGTCAAAGCTCATTGAGACTAAGATCGGTAGCTTTGTCACTTGCTTTGCTCCCTTAACAGCAGCTACTGCCTCGTCTAGGTCGCTCATCGTTTCAATGAAAATCCCATCCACTTCACCCTCTGCCAAGTAAGTAGCCTGCTCGGCAAAGGTAGCAATCGCCTCTTCGATGGATAATCTTCCGAGTGGTTCCAGTAATTGGCCAGTAGGACCAATATCGCCAAATACCAGCACGTTGTCGTTTGCCACTTGGCGAGCAAGTTTGGCAGCAGCTAGGTTGATCTCGTATGTACGATCACCCAAGTTGACCTTTTCCAGGCGAATACCACTTGCTCCAAATGTGTTCGTAAGGACGATATCACAACCTACATCGACATAGGCTTGGTGTAACGCGCGTATCTCTGCCGGCTTGACCAAGTTCCAGTACTCTGGGGCGATGCCCGGGGGAAGCCCCGCGGCCTGCAGCATTGTTCCGCTGGCTCCATCAGCAATTATCGTTCCAGGTTGAGAGAGACGTTCTCTAAAACGGACCATTATCTTCTCCTTGGCGATAACTTGGCCAGCATTCCACTTGAGACAAGCTGCTCTGCTTTTTCCCGCAACAGGAATTTTTGAATCTTCCCGGATTGTGTCATCGGAAGGCGATCCACAATTGCTACATAACGAGGGACCTTGAATTTTGCGATCTTCCCAGCGCAGAAATCGACGATCTCCTGTGGATTGATTGTTGCTCCGGGGCGCGGAATCACATAAGCAACAGCAACCTCTCCCATTACGTTGTCATCTACTCCAACCACAGAGACGTTTTGTGCCTTGGGATAAGTAAATAGATACTCTTCGATCTCGGCCGGATACACATTGAACCCACCTGTGATCAGCATGTCTTTCTTGCGGCCGACGATCTTCACATATCCTTCCTTATCCATTGTTGCCAGATCACCAGAGTAGAGCCACCCCTCACCATCGATCACCTGCATAGTCTTATCTGGCATCTTGTAATAGCCGAGCATAACGTTGTACCCGCGACAGGCAAGTTCACCTGTCTCTCCTATTCTAAGTGGCTGGCGGTCATCATCGACGATCTCTACCTCGATTCCGGGTAATGCCCGACCAACCGTCTCTACTCGTCGTTTGACTGAATCATCGAATCGAGTCATTGTGATCACTGGTGAGGCTTCAGTAAGGCCGTACGCAATCGATGTATTGCAGTGAAGCTCCCTTATCACCGCATTCATTACCTTTGTTGGACACGGTGCCCCAGCCATGATCCCGCTGCGTAGTGACGACACGTCATACGCTGAGCCATCTTCTTTGCCTTTATGGTACTCTTCCAGCTTGAGAACGAACATCGTGGGGACCCCGTAAGTGATTGATACACGCTTCTGTTCAATCAATTTGAGTGCTTCTTTTGCGTTGAACACGGCCATTGGTATAATACTTGCTCCCCAAGTAATTGCACCCATGATTCCCATCACGCAGCCGAAGCAATGGAAAAACGGAACCGCAAGTAAGAATATGTCTTGTTCGCTTGTATGCAGTAACTTAGTCACTTGCCTGGCATTCTCAGCAATGTTGTGATGCGATAGCATAGCTCCTTTTGGCTTTCCGGTTGTTCCTGATGTATAGAGGATGAACACATTGTCATTGGGATTGCATCGGGTAGCGTGCTCGGCAACTTTGCCATCGCTTAGGTGCACCTCACCAAGGCCTGTGATTTCGTTGAATGTGTAGGTGTTCGAGCCCTCTTGGCCACAGATGATGACATGTTTGAGGAATGGAAGTGTGCCACGAATTTTGCCCAGCATCTCACGGTAGTCAATCCCCACAAAGGTATTGACCATAAATAAGGTTGTCGCCTCAGAATTTTGGAGAATGTAGCTTACCTCGTGTGGCTTGTAGCGTGTGTTCATCGGTACAATAACTGCACCAATGCGGGCGATGGCAAAATAAGCGATTACCCACTCGGGCATGTTTGGCATCCATAAGGCAACCTTTTCACCCTTACTTACGCCGAGCTCAATCAATCCACGCGCAAGTCTGTCAACGCGCTCGTCTAGCTGCCGGTAGGAGATCGTCTTACCTTGATGGACAATTGCATTTCTTTCAGGGAAAGCAGTTGTTGTCTCGGAAAGAACTTCGGAAAGTGTTCTCACTGTTGCACCTCCTACCTGGAGCCACCCTTAACAACAAGATTATCGAAAAATCCATAAGCTAAGGCAACTTGGTATCCTTCACGTTGTTATCTACAATAGTAGTATCAGCAATACAGGGGCGAAATGCACGGAAGCTTTGGCCGATATGCGGATATCGATTTGTCTAGCGGAGTCTGCAGGGACTACGAAATCCCATCTTTGTGGAGCGCCAGGTATTTCGGTGGGCGGGGGATCGCGGCGCGGCTCCTCTTACATGAACTCAACGGGGATGAAGACCCTCTTTCCCCCCATAACATCCTTGTGTTTGCCACTGGACCCTTTCAAGGAACAGGGCTCCTTGGGGCGGGCCGCCACCTAGTTATGGGGCTGTCACCAAAAACGAGGAGTGTTGCTGGCTCGTACGTTGGTGGTTACTTTGGACATGAACTTGGCAAGAGCGGATATGATGGGATCATCATTCGTGGCAAGGCTGCAGGTCCTGTTTATCTTACCCTAACCGACGGGCAACAAAAACTTCACTCGGCAGCCGATCTATGGGGGAAGGGAACGGGAGAGACTGAAACTATACTCACTGCGCGTCATCCCAATGGACGTGTCGCTTCAATTGGGATTGCTGGGGAGAACCTGGTGCAAATGGCGTGTATTATCCACGATCGATCCCGTGCAGCCGGACGCCCAGGTCTTGGCGCAGTAATGGGGGCAAAACACCTAAAGGCTGTTGTTGTTTCCGGAAACAAGGAAAAAACGTTCTATGATCGGGGGCGCTTTCACAAAGAACGAACAAGCTACGCGAAGCTTTTTCTTGACCAAGGAATGAAGACATTTGGTGAGTACGGAACAGCGGCTGGCCTTACTTCGCTCTCTGATATGGGGCTTCTTCCCACTAAGAATTTCCAAGCTGGCGTCTTTGATCATGCACAGTCAATCGGCGGTCAGCGCTTACACGATACGATTCTTGCCGGACGCGGTGGCTGTGTCGGCTGCTCGATTCGTTGCAAACGTATGGTAAGAACAACGTTCGCTTCCAAGGATGTCCTTCCTGAGTTTGGCGGACCGGAGTACGAAACACTTGCCGCCTTTGGATCACTTTGCTTAAATGGGGATTTGGACTCCATTGCCATGGCAAACCAGTTATGTAACGATTACGGAATTGATACGATCTCTGCTGGTGTTGCCATTGCTTTTCTTATGGAGGCCCGAGAAAAGGGGCTGATTGACGAACCCATTCTGTGGGGCGATAGCAAAGCAATTGTTTCTCTTATTAGCAAGATTGCTTATCGCGAAGGAATTGGAGATTCGGTTGCCGATGGTCTGGCGGCTTACGCCAGTGAAATGGGGGCTGATTTCTGCATGACAATAAAAGGAGTAGAGCTCCCGATGCACGAACCGCGGGGAAAGCAAGGGTTAGGGATTTCATACGCAACGAGCCCACGTGGAGCAACACACATGGAGGGGATACATGACACCATGCTTAGCGGTGAGACCCCTTCCCCAGAACTTGGCGTTACTCATCCCTACGACCGGTTTTCTCTCGCTGACAAACCTGAGGTTGTCAAACTATACGAAGATCTACGCTCATTCTCCAATTCCCTTATCCTGTGTGCCTTAACAACGAGGATGGTCGGCGCGGACTACAACTACCCGCAGATTCGCTCCCTTGTTGAAGCAGTAACCGGGATCGGTCTTACCCAGCAAGAGATGATAGAGATTGGTGCGCGGAACTACGCGCTCTTGCGCTTGCACGCCGCGCGTAGCGGATACACAATGGATGACGACATGTTGCCAAAGCGGTTTTCTAGCCCGCTTTCTCGTGGGGAAAGCGCGGGCTATTCAATCAGCGAAGAGGATCTGCGTTCCGCGATAGAAGCCTATTACCGAGCACGTGGATATGATCGTTTCGGTCCAACTGATGCAACCCTGCGCGAACTCGGAATGGATGACTGTCTTGGAGTCATCAGCAAGTGACCTCAACGGGGCATATTGTTTCATTTATCGGACATCACGAAAGCGGGAAGACCACACTGTTAAGACAGTTGATACCCATCCTAGTAGGGCGAGACTTGCGCGTGGGGACAGTGAAGCACATCTCAGGTGAAATGGATGTTGACAAACAGGGAAAGGATACCTACTGGCATCGTCAAGCCGGCGCAGAGAGTAGTCTTGCGATAAGTGGATCGTCTTGTGCTCTGTTCTGGGACAATAACCCTGATGAACAGATCGATCTAATGGTCAAACGGTTGTTCTCCGGGTATGATATTGTGCTTGTTGAAGGATTCAAACATGGGCCGTTTCCCAAGATAGAGGTATATCGCCAGACAAGCACAACTGGAGCAGGGCCACTTGCTGGCGAGATAGACGTTGTAGCTGTTGTCACTGATAGACGTGTTGCTCTTCCCGATGGAGTTGTAATCCTTTCTCCTTACAAACCGGAGGAGGTCGCTGATTTTCTTTTCGAGATGTTTTATGGAACCCTTGACAAGAACCGAAAAACGGTGATGCGTAATGGGTGATGCGTAAGATAGAACCAGTCCAAAGTCCTGCTTGTGTAGCTTGGGGGGTGTAGTAATTAGTTTAGGGATGTACTACACCCCCCGAGTAGCTTGCCTGCCCCGTGCAATCCTATTGCACTGGGGCCTGCGACGTTGCTGGTCAGGGATTGGCTCGTTAGAAAGAGGGACAGGCATCTTTTCTCTTGGGTTGCTTGAAAAGCAGCCAGTCCCTATTTTCCGACGCTACGAACGGTCTGAAAACTGAAATTGGCTAATTGAAGGAATTACTCAAATAGATTTACCAGGTAAATTAGCCCTGGATCTACATGCCGTTCCCTTTCTAGTGCTTCTGCAAGGCTCACTGCTTTGATTGTGGTGCCCTGTATAGCGGTCATTACATCGAATCTTCCTTCTAAGGCAAATTCGATCGCAGCAGCTCCGAACCGAGTGGCAAGTATACGATCAAATGGGGAGGGGCGTCCGCCTCGTTGTAGGTAGGCAAGATTTGTGACCCTTACCGGCACCTGCAGCTTGTCTGCCAGCTGGTTGGCCAGATATTGCCCTACTCCGCCCAGACGAACATGCCCGAAGGCATCAACCTCAGCCTCATTTACTACCTGGCTCTCCAATGTCTTCGGTCTTGCGCCTTCGGCGATGATGATAATACTGAAGTGCTTCTTTCGTGCCTGACGGTTGAGAATTTGACGGTGTACTGCAGCAACACTGAAATCTTGCTCGGGGATAAGAATAATGTCAGCTCCACCAGCAATCCCTCCCATCAAGCTTAACCAACCAGCGTCTCGTCCCATTACTTCAAGAACCAGGATACGGTGATGGGAAAAAGCGGTAGTATGTAGTCGGTCTAAGGCATCGGTTATCACACCCAAAGCCGACGAAAAACCGATACAGTAATCAGTTAAGGCGATATCATTGTCGATTGTCTGTGGAATCCCAATTGCTTGCACTCCATGGCTAGCAAGCTCGTGAGCTACACCCAGGGTATCCTCACCACCAATTGCTACTAGGAAGTCAATCGCGTTCTGTTCCAGTGTTTCTGTAATGCCGCTTAGCCCCTGTTCATTCTTGAATGGGTTTGTACGTGAGCTTCCCAAGATCGTTCCACCAATGTGCAGAATGCCCGAAACGTTCTCAGGTCCAAGAGGACGTTTGAGGTTCTCCATCACCCCTTTCCACCCCTCAAGGAATCCGATTGCCGCGATATTGTGCCTGTAACCGAAGCGTACTATTGAGCGAATTGCTGCATTGATCCCTGGCGAGTCCCCTCCGCCTGTCAATATTCCTACTCGTTGCATATCAACCTTCTTTTAGGAGCGTGTGGTTGGCGCTTCCTGCTTGATCAATCAGTTCTATTGCCGTTTCCGTGATTTTGGCACGTACTAGCTTGCCTACCACTCGCGGATCAAAATCGGACTTATTGGGTGTCCAATTGCTCTCCGAGAAAAGTCCGCTCGAATTGTCTTCTATTCCAGAAGGCGGAACAATGGAGGACGTATGCGTGCAGTAGAAATCGTGAGCTGTCCGCGCGTACTCGTATTGGTAACGTGTATCCTTATTCAGCTTACATACCCCACAGCGAGTAATCTCTTGAATCTGCTGCGCAAGTAGCCCAGATGTACCATGAAGGACAAGCGGAATCAAAAGGCCATCTTCTTCCAGTCGCTCATGAATTCTCTTAGCCATATCCGTTTGCAGAACCACGTCGCGTCCCTTTGAAACACCATGCTGTGTTCCAATAGAGATGGCAAGAAGGTCTGCCCCTGTTCGCTTGATGAATTCAACCGCTTCCTCAGGATCGGTATAGAATGCTTCGTCAGAGGCAACCTCGTCCTCTACACCCTTGATCTTTCCCAATTCCGCCTCAATTAGGATCCCGCTCTCTTTAGCCATCCGAACGACTCGGTGGCTAATGCGGACGTTTTCCTCAAATGACTCTCTGGATGCGTCGATCATGATTGAGGAAACGAGCAAGCTATCTATTGCTTGCTTGATTAAGGACATATCATTAACCGTAAAATGGTCAAGGTTTAGGGAAACCCCGATTGGGTAGTATTCTGCGAGCTGTTTGATTGTGTAAGAGAGTATTGTTAGTCCGGTGGCTCTATTTCCACCGCCGGCAAAGGCAGCAGCTCCCGGGCTAACCTGGATGACGAGATCGGAACACCGCTTGGCGTATCCTTCAAGCAGGCCAACAAGTACATTAGTTTCGGCAATATTATTGGCCATCAAACCATATTGCTCTGCCTGTGCCTTCTTGTAGACCTGCCGCAGATCTTTTCCATTGAAGAATGCCATCTGTTATCAACCCCCAGGTAGCTTATACCCCTGTTATTCTCTCCATTCAAGGGGACATAAGACATGGACCACCCGAGATGGTACCTTGTTCGTATTATTGAGTGCTAGTATTAACATACATAGCCGGTGAATGACTCTTAGCGATCACTTAAGGTGCGGTAGCAACCAAAGGAACGGTACCGCTTGTAGCGAGCAGAGAGCAGTTCTTCTAGCGGGGTGTTACAAACCTCAGCAAAATGCCGTATGAGGGCCTCTTTAAGAGAAGCGACTGTCTTCTGGGGATCCTCATGCGCGCCACCTAATGGTTCTGGAATCACTTCATCGACTACTCCTAGTTTGAGCAGGTGTTCTGCGGTAAGGTTGAGCGCTTGTGCTGCCTGTCTGGTTTTTCCTTTGTCTTTCCATAGAATTGCGGATGCCCCTTCAGGGCTGATCACAGAGTAGGTTGCGTTCTCTAACATGAGTACGCGATCGGCGACACCCACTGCTAATGCACCGCCTGATCCCCCCTCGCCAATTATCACCGCAATCGTTGGAGTAGGCAGCCTTGCCATTGCAAGGAGGTTATTCGCAATTGCTCCGCCGATATTGAATTCCTCCGCTTCTAGTCCTGGATAGGCCCCAGGTGTGTCAATTAGACTGATCAGAGGAAAAGAGAACCGCTCTGCAAGCGCCATTATCCGTTTTGCCTTCCGGTATCCTTGCGGGCGCGGCATTCCAAAGTATCGCTGTTTCTTCTCCTCTGTGGAACGCCCTTTTTGTTGGGCCAAAAGAACTACTGGCTTACCCTGCAGTTGAGCCAATCCTACAAGAAGCGCACGATCATCTCCGATGAGCCGATCACCATGAAGTTCATAGAAATCGGTAAATATCTTGTCTATGTAATCAAGTGCATAGGGTCGCTCGGGATGGCGGGCAATCTTTACACGTTCCCAATCGCTTAAGTTGCTGTACGTATCGATTTTTAGACCTTCGAGTTTTTCTGCTAGGCGGGCGATCTCGCTGGACATATCGATTTCTTCCATTTTGTTCAGTTCACGCAATTCTTGTATTTTCGCTTCCAAGAGTTCAATAGTCCTTTTCTCAGCCATTATTGCCTCACAAAGAAGCGAAGAACGTTGCTCAATTCCTCACGTAGGTACTCACGATTTGCGACACGGTCAATACTGCCATGTTCAAGGGCAAAGCTATCGGTTTGATAATTAGGTGGAAGCTCCTCAGCGATTGTACCCTTGATTACCCGTCGCCCAGCAAACCCAATCATTGCGCCTTTCTCAGCGATGATCACATCTCCCAGACTAGCAATTGAGGCCTGTACCCCTGCAGTTGTGGGATAGGTCATCACGGAGATAAATGGAAGGCGTTGTTCGGCAAGTCGAGCACGCACCACGGATGTCTTCGCCATCTGCATAAGTGACAAGATACCTTCTTGGATTCGTGCTCCTCCAGATGAAGAGACAAGGATAAATGGGTAGTGGTTCCGGATTGCCTCCTCCATTCCATGGCAAATCTGTTCGCCCATTACCGAACCCATACTTCCTCCAATGAAACGAAAGTCCATTACCCCTACTACTACAACGATTCCAGAGATGGCTGCACTTCCGATGATAATAGCATCCGCAAGCCCTGTTTTCTGCTGTGCTTCCTCGATTCGTTGTGGATAAGGCTTTGTATCTTGGAACAAGAGAGGATCGGCAGCCATAATCGGCTTAGAGATGTCGGTAAAGCTCCCTTCGTCGATCAGCGATTCAATGCGCTCCTTTGCTGTGAGGAAGAAGTATTCACCACAGTACGGACATATGTTATTATTCTCACGTACCCTCCGCTTAAACACAAGCTCGCCACAGGACTTGCACTGCATCCATAGGCTTTCATCCGTTTCCTTGTCCAGCTTAACTCGTAAGTAATGTTTCTCTTTGAAGATTGCCATACAATTACCGCCTAATGATGCCCAAATGGATGAAAACGGGGACGGGGTTTAGGTTCCGTTTTTGACACGCTATCCGGCAAGACCGATCCACTGGAAAGAATCATTGAAAGCGCATCATCTACAGGGATATCAACATAGGTAAGTTTGCGTTTGGGAATGATCAACATCATCCCGGAAAGAGGATTGGGCGCAGTTGGAGCATAAACTATTGCACACTCTTCTTCCGTTTCTTGCTGCAATTTCCCGGGGTCGTCATTAGTAATCAACCCGATAATGTTTATCCCCTCTTTTGGGTACTCGAATATAACTACCTGTTTGAAAGAACTGGTGTCGTGTGTGAGCAATGCGGTACTAAATTGTTTCAATGTGAAATACATCTTGCGTACACCGGGAATCGAGAAGACGATTCTTTCCAGGTAGTAGTGAAGATAACGACCAAAGAAATTCCGCATGATGAATCCTATTATCAGGATAAGTATTACTGTCATATAGATTCCCATTCCAGGAATCCATTGGCCAAGCACTCTTTCTACTGTCTTACCAAAGGGCGTTGTTTTTCCCACCAATCCATCCATCAAGTGGTACAGGAACCATATGAGGTATATTGTTCCTCCAACGGGGAGGGTTGCCAGAAGGCCGCTGATGAATGTATCCCTTAAGTGCCGCAGGAATCCTTGCATAAAATGCTCCTTAGGTTCTTTCCACTGTGTTCATTATAAGGCATTGTGCACAAACGCGCATTGTCGATGAGAATGGAAGAGCAACCAGCGTAATAATGGTTCTACGTTACTCATCACTCATCACAGCTTTCAGCTATCAGCCTTCAGCGATCAACTCGCGATCCCTTACTTAACCAACCATTCAACTACTCAACTTCCTTTGCTTTTCCAACTCAATGAACTCTATGAACTCAACGAACCCTACGAACCCAACTGACTGCCAACGCCAAGAGACCGGCTGGCAAAATCTCTGACTTCACTTATACTCTTGTCAAATCAGAGGGGGGTAAGTAATGGAATCAATTGATCTACTACAACAACTTTCGGATGCCTTCGGCGTTGCTGGTTTCGAGGACGAGGTACGTAAACAGATCGAGACATTCATCTCGCCATATGTCGATGAATTGAGAACGGACACACTTGGAAACCTCATTGCCACGCGAAGAGGAAACAGCGATCTAACCCTTATGCTTGATGCGCACATGGATGAAGTAGGATTTATGGTAAAATGGATCGACAACAATGGATACCTGCGCTTTACTCCGCTTGGCGGATGGGATGAGAGAATTATCCCCGGTCATCGCGTAGAAATCCTCAGCCGTTCAGGAGAGAAGCATTGTGGTGTGATTGGCTCTGCTCCCCCTCACATTCTAACAGCGGAACAACGCAAGGAGCCAATCCCCATAGAGAAGATGTTTATCGATGTAGGGGGCAGCTCATCACAAGAGGTGGCCGACATGGGCCTCTGTATTGGTGATCCCCTTACAATCCATTATCCATTCACCAAGCTTCGAGATGGATACGTGACTGGAAAGGCGTTTGACGACCGAGTGGGCTGTGTGGCAATGATTCAGACAGCCCACCGACTAGCAGACGCCAAACTTAACCTAAACCTGGTCTTTGCCTTTGTGATTGGAGAAGAAGTAGGCCTGCGCGGAACACGTACTGCTGCCTATCAGATAAACCCGGACCTTGCTCTGGCCCTAGAGGGAACTATCGGAGCGGACATGCCTGGAATTCCTGAAGAGAATCAGCCAGTGCGTCTTGGCCACGGTCCAGCAATAACAGTTGCTGATCGTGGAATCATCGTTTCACCCAAGCTAATTAGAGCATTGGAGCAAACTGCTGAACGAGAGGCAATCCCCTATCAATACAAACTACCAACCTATGGAGGTACTGACGCTGGCGCAATCCACCTAACACGTGAAGGAGTCATTGCTGGCGTTCTTTCAGTCCCTTGTCGATTCATCCATTCACCAACCTCAACAGTGCGACTGAACGATCTGGAGAATACAATTCAACTACTCACCCATTTCATCGAAGACCTTCCCGGTGCCCTCCTACAACAAAGAAGTTGATGCAAGATTCCCTTATTGGAAGACTTTCCTTACACACCAACCCCCACTCGCTTAGCAGCAAGTTCCTCGCGCACAACCTTCGCAAGGCGCTTGATTCCCTCATCGATCTTTGCTTCGCTGTTCAACGAGAACGAAAGGCGCATCGTATTCTCTCCCCCTCCATTGGGGTAGAAGTCACTGCCGACCACATAGGCCACCTTGTTCTCAATTGCGCGTGGAAACATCTTCCCTGTGTCAATCTCGTCAGGCAAACGTACCCATAAGAACAAGCCGCCATCTGGATGAGTCCAAGTAATCCCTTCATTCTGTGGCATGTGCTGCTCCAAAGCCGCAATCATCATGTCGCGCTTCTTTCGGTAACATGTGCGAACCATTTTTAGGTGCTCATCCATATCGTACTCCTTGATATAACGTGCTGCCATGTGCTGCGTCAGCTTAGAGGTGCATAAATCACTTGCCTGCTTCATTCGTACAAGAACATCCATCAAGTCACTATCGGAAGTAAACAACACAGCGAGCCGCAGCCCAGCAGATAACACCTTAGAAAAGGTCATCAACGTGATCACACGACTATCAGTATCTAGACTCCAGATGGTTGGGATCGTTTCTCCAGCAAAACGCAGTTGGCCATATGGGTTATCTTCAATGACTAATAGCTCCTCTCGCCGAGCAATCTCAAGCAAGTGCCTGCGTTTCTCAAGCGACATTGTGATTCCGGTCGGATTCTGGAAGTCAGGGATCACATAGATTGCTTTCAGAGTTTTGTCATCCTGTCTGGCTATGGCAATCCTCTCTTCAAGGATATCAAGGTTCATCCCATCTTCATCCATCGAGATTCCTATTCTTTCGGCTTGAAATGAGCTGAACGCTTGAAGTGCCGCTAGATAGGTTGGCGCTTCACAAAATATGACATCACCCGGGTCTAGAAAGGCCTTAGATACGAGTTCTAGTCCCTGTTGAGAAGCGGTAGTCACCAGAATCTGATCAACACTCAACCGTAGTCCAAGTGGTTGCAGCCACTCAACAACTGCGCGGCGCAAGGTCAGACTTCCTTCCGTTAACCCATACTGAAGAACGTTCTCGTAGTTCTCACGTAACTCATCGGCGGCAATCTCCGCCAACTCGTCATGCGGAAATGTTTCCGGACATGGAAACCCACCAGCAAACGAAATAATATCCGGTTCTTCGCTTAGCTTAAGCAACTCACGGATTGCAGAGCGTTTCGTAGCTATTGCACGTTTAGAGATATACTTCTTCATTCCTCCCCCTCCAGATTAGCCTTAGCACTCAATACTCCATATTTTAGGACTACGGGGAGAGCCGTGTCAAAAAAGCAGCCGCTCGAAAACGGGAAGAAGGCTCGCGGAAGTGCAAATACCAAGAAGTGCTCCACAAATGACGTCCAAAGGATAGTGTTCCTTCATGTAAACGCGGGACAGAGCAATCGTTCCAGCAACAAGGTAAATGACAACTTGTACCGCAAGTAAAGGATAGCAATGAGAAATCACCAAGGCAATGCCAAAGGATGTAGTGGCATGACCAGAAGGAAACGAATACCTATCCATGAATCGCGAACGTAAGCCAAATGTAACAAACACTGGACGAGGTCGAGCAAACAACAACTTGAACAAACGGAAGATGGCAATATTAATAATGGATATTCCACCCCCTATTAGTACGTAGCTCCTATCTACTGGCTCGCCAAACAGGATCAATCCCAGAGCTAGTACGCCCCATAGATAACCATCGCCAAGGTAAGTTGCACCAACAAGTAAACGCGCGACACACCTCAGCCGCGTATTCTCAGTAACCGCATACAGCGCTTCTACGTCCCAGCGCAAGAGCCCATTAATGACACCATCCCATCGATTAGCTACACGAGTCCACGCGCTTATCATCGCCTTTCCTTTGTCCTTAGAGTTGGAAAAAGAATTACGTCACGTATGGACGAACAATCGGTCAACAACATTGCCAATCGATCGACCCCAAACCCAATCCCACCAGTCGGAGGCATTCCATGTTCTAAGGCGAACAGAAAATCATCATCAATCTGCTGTGCCTCGTCATCTCCATCCCTTCTCCAGCCTTCCTGTTGCTCAAACCGGCACCGCTGATCAATTGGATCATTCAATTCAGTAAAAGCATTGGCTAACTCCATTCCACCAATAAAAAGCTCAAATCGCTCCACTACTCCTTTCATGTCGGGTTTTTTCTTGGCAAGCGGAGAGGTATCTACCGGGTAATCCTTGATAATCGTTGGCTGGATCAGCCCTGACTCGACAAATCTTTCAAACAACTGATCGATCAATTTCCCGCGTGGCAACACGGGAAGATCAATTCCCGCCAGTGTTGCATCCGATAGAATCTCTTCAGCAGATCGATTGGCTACGGGAATCCCGGATGCGTCTTCAACCGCTTCCTCCAGGTCTAGCCGTCGCCAGGGAGACTCAAGGCTGATCTCTTGTCCCTGATAATGGATCTTGACGGAGCCAATTGCATCCATGGCGCTTCGTTGTATCAGCTCTTCGGCTAGAGACATCATTCCTTCATAGTCACTATACGCTTCATAGATCTCTAGGGTAGTAAACTCAGGGTTATGCTCGGTAGAAACACCTTCATTACGAAAACTCTTTCCCAACTCATATACCCGTTCCAATCCTCCAATTACAAGTCGTTTCAAATAGAGCTCGGGAGCAATACGTAGATACAAATCAATGTCAAGCGTGTTGTGATGAGTAATAAATGGCCGGGCTGTAGCTCCACCGGCCATCGGTTGCATCATTGGTGTTTCTACTTCAACAAACCCACGCTCATCCAAGAAGCGACGCATTGCGGCAATCATGCGTGAGCGGCGGATAAACGTATCACGTACCCGTTCATTGGCAATCAAGTCAAGGGAACGATGACGATAACGCAACTCCACATTCTTTAGGCCATGCCATTTTTCGGGAAGTGGACGAAGGCATTTGGCTAGAAGAGCCCAATTCGCGACATCAATCGTCAGCTCTCCCCTCTTAGTACGAAAAACTTCCCCACATACTTGGAGGAAATCTCCGATATCGTTGTCACACAAGCTCTGATAACCTATCGCTTCCAAGGCGTCCAGCGTTACATATACCTGTATCTCTCCTGTCCCATCCCTCAAGTCGAAAAATGAAGCCTTCCCCATTCGTCGAAACGCAACCACACGACCAGCAATCGTCACCTGTTTACCACTCCTTTCTTCCGGCACAAGCACAGAAAAGTGAGCAGTAACCTCTCCAATAGTATGTGTGCGAGCAACACGTGCCGGATAAGGATTAGTCCCTTGGCGTCGCAAAGCGCCAAGTTTATCCAGCTTTGCCTGCACCAATGATTCGCTCATCGCTCCTTTTTGATCGCCAGAACTACAAACCGGACGGCGCCACCTGGAAGTTCTACAGAGAGTTCATCCCCCTTCCGTCGGCCCAGCAAAGCACCACCCACCGGTGAAGCAACGGAAATCCTTCCCTTTTCCAGGTCAACCTCGGCCGTACTTACCAACGTAAATGACCCGCTTTCGACAGAACCCAAATCCTGCAGGATGAAACTAGAGCCAATCACTATTTCTTCCCCTGATATCTTATCCTCTGGAATAATCTCTGCTGCTTCCAGAACCCCGGTAAGACGCCGCACTTCACGCTCATAATATTGCTGCTCGCTCTGCAGATATATGTATTCCTTATTCTCCCGAAGATCTCCCCCGCTTAGCTTTGAGTGCTTCAATTTCTGTGGAAGTTCCTCATACAGTGTCTGATTTGCTTGTTCCAACTCTTGCTGCATGCGTTTGTATCCTTCCTCAGTAAGGAAAATCGTCTCATTAACCATTTGTCTCCTCCAGCCTACTGGCCGCCTTGAATTCCTCAATTAGACGTCGCTCAATCTCACCTAGAGATTTCCTTTTGCACTTTTTCTGCGGTTGTACGATCATATCTGTGTCAGCGAAAAGCAACTGATGTCGACGAAATATCTCCCGGAGAATGCGCTTCATCCTGTTTCTCTCCACTGCGTTTCCCCATCTCTGTGTCATTACGATCCCCATTCGCCCAAGGTATCCACTCGAGAGAAGATAAAGGGAGAAGTAGCCTCCTTTCCATGCTATGCCGCTACGGTATACCCGGTTGAAATCTTCCCTTCTTTTGAGCCTTCTGGTAGCGGGGAATCGATCACCCCTTTTTTCCTGCATAGAATGCAAATATAGCAATAGCCAGGGGTTTTTTCAAGGCTCCCTAAACCCCCCTTCACTTTCCCTTATGCTGACGATACACTTACTGATGACAATGCCAAAGCAACGTATCTACAGTGTATCGGAGCTGAACAAAGAAGCTCGTCGAATCCTGGAGAGCGAGATCGGTTCCCTTTGGCTAAAGGGAGAAATCTCCAATCTCACCCTTGCTCCTTCTGGGCACACCTATTTCACAATCAAAGATGCCACATCTGAGATCGCTGCTGTTCGATTCAAGGGCAGCTCTACGCTCTCTTCTCTGAGACTCGATAACGGAAACCAGGTCCTTGCCTACGGACGACTGACGATTTACGAGCCACGTGGCCGCTACCAGTTTATCGTCGCTCTCATTCAACCGGCCGGCTTAGGTGCACTACAGTTAGCTTTTCAACAGCTAAAAGAGAACCTGAATAAAGAAGGACTATTTGACAAAGGTCATAAGAAGCCACTTCCACATTACCCCCAGCGGATTGGTGTTGTTACTTCACCCAGCGGTGCAGCAATCCGTGATATCCTGTCCATCTTCTCCCGGCGCTGGCCCGCAATACAGGTCTACATTTTTCCTGCTTTGGTTCAGGGGGAAGCAGCGGCTTATGAGCTTGTCTCATCTGTCGCGCTTGCCGAACGCTTTAGCCATGATAAGACTCCACTCGATCTGTTGATCATCAGCCGGGGCGGTGGATCCCTAGAAGATCTAGCTGCATTTAACGACGAGCAACTGGCTAGAGCCATCTTCGCCTGTTCTATCCCGGTTGTGTCAGCCGTTGGTCATGAGATTGATTTCACAATTGCCGATTTTGTCGCGGATCTACGTGCCCCTACACCGTCGGCTGCCGCAGAACTCGCGGTGCCAGATCACACAGAGGTTACCTCTACGCTAACTACCCTTGTGGATATGCTAGGTAAGCGAATGACTTCCCTTATTGAACAGAAAGAGAGAGGTTTGCAGACAGAGCTCAAAGAGTACATTTTTCGCCTGCCAAGCAGACAAATGGAGACACTAAGCCAGCGCCTAGACATTCTTCTTGCCACACTCCTGCGCCTGACAAAAGAGTCATGGAAAAGGCAAAAACAGCGACAAGAAGGACTGACAGGGCTACTACGACTCTCTGACCCCAGACTACCGCTTCAGCGTGGCTATTCCCTAACCTTCCTGGCCGGTAGCACTACCTCTCTTCGAGACTCTGCGTGTCTAGCACAAGGGCAACAGATCGAAACTCACTTATTAAAGGGTAAAATTCTCTCACAGGTAGAGGAGGTGATAGATAGTTGAGAATCAACGAAGCTTTGACAAAACTGGAAGGGATTACTAAGCAACTAGAGAAAAACGATCTCCCACTAGAAGAGGCACTTCGCTTGTTTGAACAGGGAATTGCCCTCGCCACAAAGATAAAAACCGACCTAGATCAGGCAAAACTACACATCAACAAGGTGATCGAAAACGCCGAAGGAGTTTTCGTGCTCGAAAAGTTTGACCTGTCTTAGTTCCTCCCTATAATCGTATTCATTATGAAAAAGCCCGTAAGATATGATGAGGAAGGTAATCATGTATCCAACAATTAATGAACTGTTTCAACAGGCTGTTACCTCCTATCGAGACAAGGTGGCCTTGCGTATGTTGATCCCTAAGGAACGCAAACATAGTCGCGGCATTCATCTGATTCTAAACGAGATCTCTTATGGTCGATTGGGCGAGAGAGTTGCTCGCTTAGCTAGTGCCCTCAGCGAATTAGGTGTCGAGAAAGGAGACAAGATCGCTCTCATCTCTAGACCGCGAGCTGCATGGGCAACCACTTTTTTCGCGACCCTACACTGTGGAGCCACCGTAGTCCCACTAGACCCCGAACTACAACAGGCAGAAATCGAACGAATCTTGACCGAGGCCGGCGCCAAAGGGGTTATTGTCTCCGGAGAAAAGCTTGCCAAGCTGGAGTCAACCAAACAAGATTTCGTTACTGACCTGTTCCTTATCTCAATGGATCGTCCTACAACAGAAGACACGCTATTCCTCGATGCTTTGCTGCTTAACAAGAAAGCACTTCCCGTTGTGGACACCAGCCCAGATGACCTTGCAATCCTTATGTATACCTCTGGGACAACCGGCAACGCTAAAGGGGCAATGCTTACTCATGCCAACATCACCTCCAATGCCCTTGCCTGTTGTAAGATCGTTGAGCTTTCCACGCAAGATAACTTCCTTTCCATCGTTCCCTGGTACCACATCTACGGATTGACAGTTACGCTACTTACTTCTGTGATTTCAGGGGCAACAACAACCTACGCTCCTGTCGATCGCAACCTTACTCAGGTAATGCTGAAAGCAAGGCCAACGGTGCTACTAGGCGTTCCCAAGCTATACCACGTACTCTACGGAAAAATATCCAGCTCAACTGAGAAAAGCCTGATAAAGAGAACGATCAAACGTCTTTCTCCCACGCTAATGGGAAAACTGTTAACACGGAAGCTGTTCGGCAAGAATTTCCGGTTTTTCGTTTCTGGAGGAGCACCCCTTAATGACAAAGTGGCAAAAGGTCTCCGTCGAATGGGAATCGGGATGTTAGAAGGTTATGGACTCACTGAAACCTCTCCTGTGCTTAGCATGTGCGAGCAGTTTCCTAGTGAGCCTGGAATGGCCGCTATTGAAGGAGTAGAGCTTCGAATTGATCACCCAGATAAGAATGGCGTTGGGGAGATCATCGCCCGTGGGCCAAACATAATGACCGGTTACTACAAGAATCCCCAGGCGACTAGAGAAGTCATCAACGAGAATGGATGGTTTCACACGGGTGATTTGGGCAGCCTCGTCAGCAATAATAGGATCCTTATCTCTGGTCGGGCAAAGAACGTAATTGTCCTTGAAACTGCCAAGAATGTGTATCCCGAGGAAGTCGAATGGGAACTTTCAACCATCCCTGCAATTGAAGAGATAATGATCTACGAAGGAGAGCGTCAGGGTGCCCCTGCCGTTGCGGCTATGGTCTACCCAAATTGGCCAACACTTAACGAACTAGGGGTCACTGAATCTGACGATGCGATCGATCATATTTGGAAACAGATCAGAGAAAGAAGCGAAAACCTGGCCATGTTTAAGCGGATCAAGAATAGGGACCTTATTACCTTAACAGATCAACCATTCGAGAAAAGCGTGAAACTTGACATCAAGCGCTACTTGTACAAGAAGCACGCAACCGACGGCTAACACTCTCTCACCTTGTAGCCAGCGAAGCTAGATCTCGTTTCTCTCACGAGAGGGCAAGCTCTTTCTCGCCCGTTCGTTTCACTTACTCAAGCCGCTAAGATCGCAGAGGACACATACTTAGCGCCTTTGTTTTCACCCTCTTTTTGTTTTCCTTCGCATTCTCTGCGCCTTTGCGAGAGGCTAAGCTTTTTCCCTCGGCAAGTCGCTAAGATCGCTAACGAACGGTAAACTGATCCTCCCCTTGCAGGGCTGGCCAGTCAACCTGCAAGTCTGTCACTTGTGCCGATGATGGGCCTCTGCGTATCAAATCAAGAAATAGAGCAATCTTTTCCCCCTCACCTTCAGCAACTATTTCAACACGTCCATCAGGAAGGTTACGCACCCAGCCCTTCAAATCAAGGGACGATGCTTTGTCCCACGTGTACATGCGGAAACAAACACCTTGAACCCGGCCAGACGCAAGGATATGTGCTCGCTTTTTCATTTCCTCTATTTGTTGGCTCCCTGCTATTTGCCCCGCCCACCTGGCCAGACGGGCACAACCAAGTATGGGCAATCAACCACTGGGCATCTACGAGAGACACAAGCTTTGCCTCTCGCCCGTTCGTTTCGCTCACTCAAGGCGCTAAGATCGCACAGAAAGGCATAATTCATGGTTCAGAAAACTAAAGAGGGTTTCCTCCGCGTACTCCGCGGTTAAGCAGTATTGTACTGAAGAGAAAACATGATAATATCTTTATCAAAACCCCACCCTCATTCTCTGGTCTTCTTTGCGTTCTCTGCGTCTCTGCGAGAGACTGGTCATTTCAGCTTTCCTCTTTCGCCTCTTCTATGCGCTTTAATCTTTCCGCAAGCTTCACTTCAAACCCAAACCCTTTCGGCCGATAATAGCGTCTACCTTTTAGTGATGGTGGGAGGCAATCCATTGGCGCAACGCCGGTGTCAAAATCGTGTGCGTATTTATATCCCTTACCATACCCAAGCTTGGCCATTGTCTTAGTAGGAGCATTCCTCAAGTGAAATGGGACCGGCTCATCTAGGCGTTGCATCACATCCCCTCTCGCCTCGCCAACTCCAACATAAAGGGCATTGCTCTTCGGAGCCATGGAAAGATAAAGAGCAGCTTGAGCAAGGGCAAGATCGCACTCAGGCAAACCAACGCTTTCTACTGCTTTTTGCGCGGCAACAGCCACCTCCAACCCTCGAGGATCAGCAAGACCGACGTCCTCACAGGCCATACGAATCAGTCGCCGCGCAAGGTAGCGAGGATCTTCGCCACCCTCAATCATCCGTACTAACCAGTATAGGGCAGCATCCGGATCTGAATTGCGGATTGATTTGTGAAGCGCTGAAATCAGATTATAGTGCTCTTCTCCGGCCCGATCATAACGCAATGCTTTGCGCTGCAGCGCCCGTTCAATCAAGGCTACATCGATCTTGTTCCCCGGCGCAATGACACTCGCTAGCTCAAGTGTAGAAAGAGCACGACGCGCATCACCATCTGAGAAAGCAATCAGTGCAGCCTCTGCCTCAGAGCAAAGTCCATACTGTCCATTCAGTCCTTGCTCAACATTCAGTGCGCGCTGTAAGACCACTCGCATGTCATCCTCTGAAAGTGGAGAGAAGCTAAATAGCTGACAGCGCGAAAGAAGAGCAGCATTCAGAACAAAGGAAGGATTCTCTGTTGTTGCGCCAATAAAGATGACACTTCCCTCCTCCAGATAAGAGAGAAGTACATCCTGCTGTGCCTTGTTAAACCGGTGTGCCTCATCAAGGAACAAGAGATCTCGTCGCCCTTCAATAACATAGCGATCATGTGATTGCTCTAGCGCTGCACGCACCTCTTTCACATTAGAAAGAGCGGCCGACAAATGCACAAATTTCGCTCCTGAGCGGCGGGCTATAATCTTTCCCGCTGTGGTCTTGCCTGTCCCAGGTGGTCCCCAAAATAGAAAGGAAGAATACTTACCTTGCTCAACAAGGATGCGCAAAGATGCCCCGTCGCCAAGTATATCCCCTTGTCCAACCAGATCCTCAAACGTTGTTGGCCTCATACGCTCGGCAAGCGGTGCCTTTTCTGGCACATCAAACTGAAATCGTTCCATAACTCCAATCGTAGTGGATAGCAGCTTGTTAATACAACCTTGACAGTCAAATATCGATCACGTATGATAAATTCTTGCGGGTCGTTAGCTCAATTTGGCAGAGCAACGGACTCTTAATCCGTCGGTTGCAGGTTCGAGTCCTGCACGACCCATATGTTTTCCACATTAGAAATTCGGGTCGTTAGCTCAGGGGTAGAGCACCTGACTTTTAATCAGGGAGCCGCTGGTTCAAATCCAGCACGACCCACTCTGATTGAAAAGACGCATCCGGACTCCTATAATCCTTTTGTATCTGTCCCCATCATCTAGCGGCCTAGGATACCGGGTTTTCATCCCGGCGGCAGGGGTTCAAATCCCCTTGGGGACACTGAAACAGAGATTTGTAGCAAACTAAGTGCTTGAGCTATAATGGGCGAGTAGCTCAGCTGGGAGAGCATCCGGCTTACATCCGGAAGGTCACAGGTTCAAGTCCTGTCTCGCCCAATGAGTTGTTGTGTTTCGGGGGCGTGGTCTAGCTTGGTTTAGGACGCTGGATTGTCACTCCAGAGATCGCCGGTTCAAATCCGGTCGTCCCCGCTTGCTGGATATGCCGAGGTAGCTCAGGTGGTAGAGCACGGCCCTGAAAAGGCCGGTGTCCCCAGTTCGAGTCTGGGCCTCGGCACCACAACCTTCCTTGACTAGGGATTCCTAGATGGACTATCTTATAATAATATGATGAGGGGAACAATGAATGAGAGTCCCTTAACTATCTGGAAACACGTGCGGGAAAAGCTACAGGGAGAGATTTCACAAACGAGCTTTGAAACCTGGTTTGCCAATGCTCGTCTTCTAGAGTTTAAGAACCATTCACTGCTAATTGGTGTTCCGACCAGTTTCTACAAGGGTGGCATTGAGCGTCGCTATCACAGCTTGTTAGAGGATATAGCATCTGAGGTTTGTGCAAGGCAAGTTACTATCACACTCCAAGTTACCGGTCAAACATCACCCACACCCGATCCGCCAAAGCTTGAACCCTACATTACTTCAACACACGTACGTAATACGCTCCCACTCAACCCCGATTATACATTCGAACACTTCGTGCGCGGAAACAACAATCATCTTGCTTACGCCGCCTCACTAGCCGTTGCTGAAGCACCCGGAAAAGCGTACAATCCTCTGTTTATCTACGGCAGCGTCGGGCTCGGGAAAACCCACCTGCTACAGGCAACCGGCAACTTCATCATATCTTCTGGAGTTCCTAGAGCTGTTGTATATACAACTTCCGAGCGGTTTGCCATAGAACTGATCAATTCAATCCGCAATAATACCACATCTGCCTTCCGTGAGAAATACCGACGCATCGACCTATTACTAATCGATGACGTGCACTTCTTGGAAGGAAAGGAAGGCACACAAGAGGAGCTATTTCATACCTTTAATGAGCTTTACGGTAGTGAGAAGCAAATCGTACTCTCCAGTGATCGTCCTCCGGAAGAGCTTTCTGGATTACAGGAAAGACTGGTCTCCCGGTTCCGTTGGGGATTAGTTGCTGACATCCAGCCACCTGACTTGGAAACACGAATTGCAATTTTGCGGGAAAAGGCGAATAGCCGTGGACTCACAGTCGATGACACTATTCTGGAACTCATTGCCAGCCGTATCTCCTCTAATGTTCGTGTCCTGGAAGGTGCATTGGTAAAGGCCATTGCTTACGCCGAGCTTGAAGGGAAAGAGCTAACCCCGAGTAACCTGGAAACGATGCTTCCGGAAGAAGGCAAACGAAAGCCGCTAAGCATTGCTCACATCAAAGAAGAAGTAGCCAGTCGCTATCACCTCAAGCTACATGATTTGGAGGGATCAAGTAGAAAAAAAGAGATCTCTCAGCCGCGACATATTAGCATTTATCTTGCCCGTGAAATGACCAATCATTCCTTTCCCGCAATTGCAAAAGAATTCGGCAATCGTGATCACACAACAATCATGCATTCCTACATGAAAATCAAAACTCTAATTGAACAAACTCCACTCTTGTATGGCGAAATTAAAGAAATTCAGGAAGACCTAAATTCACGGTTTCGTACTACTTAGGCAAGAATGCCTTGGATCATGCTGTGGAAAACCCTGTGGAAAAGCGGAGCAAAAAGGGTAAAAAACACGACTTTACTGTGGAAAAGTGTTGTTGACTTCCAGGGGTGAATTTCTCCACCGCCTATATCCACTGGTTTTTAACTGTTTCAGCAGTTTCTCCACAGGGTTTTCCACAAGCTTAGCTAGGATATAGACAGGCAAACGATCACTTTTCCACAGTAAAGTATTTGACTACAACTACTACAGGGGTTTAGTAATGAACTGGGTAGAAACAGTACTAAGAAAGAATAATCTGTGGGAAGATTACTGTTACCAACAAACACTTCTCTTGTGGGATAAGGTATGCGGTAAAAGAATTGCTACACTTACACGAGCACAACGTTTCTCTAAAGGGACACTGTGGATAGAGGTCCCTTCCCCGTCAATAGCACAGGATCTATCGCTACTTAGCGACGAATATATCAAGCGAATCAATAAGCTTGTAGGGAAAGACATTGTGAAAAGGATCCGTTTCGTGCCCGGGAGATTTACGAGAACTCAACCCGTAAGCAAGAATTTGGGTAGGCTCTTAGCGAGTGATCGTGCTGAGGCACATACACTGTTTGCCCAGGTGGCGGATCCAGGATTGCGTGAGTTGTTTGAACGGTTCTACTTGACGGTTCGTAAGCGAGAAGAGGTACAGCTTCGAAGAGGGGCAAAACGCTGCTCTTGCTGTGGAGTTGTCTTTAGTGGTGAAGGGGACATCTGTCCTGGATGCCGTTTTGCCGGGATTGCGGATAGCAGCTCAGCAGACTAGAATAATAGACCTATGTCACATTGTAAGGGCACAACAATTATCGGTATTTATTCTGCAGCTGAACACCGCGCTGTAATTGCTAGCGATGGACAAGCTACCCTGGAGACCGCGGTCATCAAGAGTAGCACCAAGAAAGTATATCGCTTGCATGATGGTCAAGTTCTTGTTGGATTTGCCGGCGCAACTGCAGATTGCCTCTCCCTGCTGGATAGACTTGAGGGAAAGCTTAGTAAGTATGATGGACACCTGCGGCGAGCTGCGGTGGAAATGACGAAAGAATGGCGTACTGATCGGATTTTACGTCACTTAGAAGCGGTTCTAGTGACTGTCAGCGAAGAAGGGATCTTGATGATCTCTGGTGCCGGCGATGTGCTCGAGCCAGATGGGGGAGTGATTGGGATTGGATCCGGTGGTCTGTATGCTTTGGCAGCAGCCAAGGCAATGCTTTCTGTTTCTAATCTGTCGATTGCTGATGTTGCACGCAAATCACTTGAGATAGCAAGTTCGATTGATA
>Ga0315548_1000746_pt1 | contig 29568 bp, 13 predicted proteins | sample SalMarSW160110MG_2_FD_202540 | JGI IMG/M metagenome (GOLD analysis project Ga0315548, IMG submission 202540) | Salt marsh sediment microbial communities from the Plum Island Ecosystem LTER, Massachusetts, United States - Salt Marsh Sediment SW1601-110 ... | reverse complement strand
CTAAATATGAGGAATATGGTTTCCAACTTCCACTTACATTCAAAATTGGCATCGGGATGGATGTACTGGACCTTTTTGGAGAACATCCTGGTAAATCTTTTGTTGTAGCTATCGATGCTGTTCATCCAAGGGATTACACTGAAAGAATACAGATTGGAGGAGAATTTAGTATGGGAGTATTGCGACTGAGGTCCGGTTATAAATTTAATTATGATGAAGAAGGACTTTGTGCCGGTATAGGTATATATGCGCGTGGGATTAAGCTCGATTATGCCTATAACGCGTTTGGCGCCTTTGACCTTGTAAACAGGGTAACACTTGGGATATCATTCTAAGGTCATATAGTTTCATGGTGAGATTTAAGATAAAATACGAAAGGAATCGGCCGTGATTTATGCCTCTCGAATTAAAATAGTTCATCTTTTCGCATTATTTCTCGGTCTGAGCACTTTTCAACAGGTCCAGGCAAGTGAGTTAGATTTTGATTCGCCTGAGCGTGGATTTACAAGCTGGCTTCCCGCCCGATCCTGGGAAGAAGCTTTGCTTTGCGGTAACGGGACGATTGGTGCAATGGTTATTGGACGACCCCACGATGAGACTATCATCTTAAACCACGCATTGCTGTATTTACCGGCGAGTTTGCCTATAAAACCTATTAATCAGGCAAGTCGCCTGGACGAGATACGGCAGCTGATGCTTGAGGGTAAATACACCGATGCGGCAAAAATTCCGGTCGAACAAAGCTTGAAAGAAGGATATGGCGGGTGGCATTGGACAGATCCCTACATGCCGGCATTTGATATTCGGTTGGATATGACACCATCGAATGTAACGCACTATGCCCGTTCGGTCGATTTCGAAACAGGAGAATGCATTGTCGATTGGGAGGACGGTGGCGGAGTTTTTCAAAGAAAACTATTTGTCTCTCGTGCCGATAGTATAGTTGTACTTTCCATCAAAGGTACGGGTAAAATAAATTGTAGGTTTACTCTTACCCAGAGACCGTATGAATGGAGCCAGCGGGAATCCGTAACCAGCTCAATTGGAGAAACATCCGTAGTCGCTTCCGATAAATGGCTAACCTACCGCAGCAATTTCAAACGTAGATGGGAAGGCAGCCTCGAGGGATATGAAGGTGTCGGACGGGTAATTCAAAAAGGCGGGAGTTCATCGGTCGAAAAAAACCGTATCGTCATAAGAGACGCAAAAGAAGTTTTACTTCTACTACGTATTAAACCGAATTATGATTGGACCAACTCCAATGTTAAAAACATGAAACAATCACTAACAAATATTCCGGCAGATTACGAAACACTGATAAAAAGACATGCCAGAATCCATGGTGAACTGTTCAATCGAGTCACTCTCAACCTTGGCGGTGGTAAAGACCATTTACTCGATTCCGAAACGATGGTTCTCAAAGCAAGGAAACAGCTCACTCCTGCCATCATTGAAAGGCTATTTGATGCCAGCAGGTATAATATTTTATGCGCCACAGGTACCAACCCCCCTAACCTGCAGGGAATCTGGAACGGTAACTGGACTCCTCCCTGGTCGTCGGATTTTACACAGAATGGTAATCTTCAGGTCGCCATTTCGAGTTTTCTATGCGGTAACATGCCTGAACTCTTAATGGCATATTTTGATTACCAGGATAAAATGTTGCCTTATTATCGTGATAATGCTCGCCGGTTGTATGGATGCCGTGGTATTCATATCCCGTCCCGCACCAGCACTCATGGCTGGGACATCCACTTCAATGAGACCTGGTGTATGACTTTCTGGACTGCAGGAGCCGGCTGGGCTGCTAACTTTTATTATGATTACTGGCTTTACACGGGCGATAAAAAGTTCCTCGCTACACGGGCGTATCCGTTTATGAAAGAAGCGGCTTTGTTCTACGAGGATTTTTTGACAGTCGGAGAAAACGGGAAATATATATTTAACCCTTCCTATTCCCCGGAAAACAATCCTGCGAATTCCGAATCTCAAGCATGTATCAACGCAACAATAGACGTAATGGTAGCGAAACAGCTCTTACGGAATTGCATTAATGCAGCTCAAACTTTAGGGACTGATCAGGAAAAAATTACCAAGTGGAAAGAGATGCTTTCCAAAATGCCCGATTATGAAATCAATGAAGATGACGCGCTGCGTGAATGGTTATGGCCGGGACTTAAAGATAATTACGCTCACCGACATGTTTCCCATCTTTATGGATTGTATGATATGATTGATCCGGATATTGCCGGTAATCCAGAAATGATTGAAGCTGCCAAAAATGCAATCGAGGAACGAATGAAGATCCGCCGGGTGGACAACGGCGGTGAAATGGTTTTTGGCATGGTGCAGATGGCTTTTGTAGCAGCAAATCTAGGTGATGCCGAAACCGTGAAAGAGTTAATCTATTGGATGGCAAGCAATTACTGGACAAATTCATTGACCAGTTTACATAATCCGGGTTCTCTATTTAATATGGATTTAAGTGGCGGATTTCCAGCCGCCATTATACGGGCGCTGGCTTATTCTGAACCGGGTCTAATCTCATTGTTGCCCGCTTTACCACTTGCCTGGCCTACCGGTAAAATAGAAGGAATTTTACTTAGAGGTCAAATAGAAGTAAAGAGTCTTTTATGGGATAATAAAGATATCTCAGTAACTTTACACTCATCCATTAAACAAGAAATTATTCTAAAAGTACCTGCTGAAATAAAAACAATAAAACCAAGCAATAAAGAATTAAAAATCATAATACTTACCGAACAGTCGGATAAATGTCTTCTGGAATTACCTAAAAATCAGAATGTCAGTCTGCGGATTTCTCTCAAATAATATATCGCGGCAAAGCCGCAAGAAAAAACATTGACCACAGAGGACACAGAGGAACAATTGTGATAAAAAAAACACTGAGAACACAGAGAGAAAAGGGGAATAGCCACGGATGAACACGGATACTTTTACCTTTAAAATAGTAAAATTGCGAAATAGTGAAATAGTTTTGCCCATTTATCCATTTTCCTATTTTCCTATTTTCCTTTTTGGAAAAAAGAACAAAAAGTTGTCAGTATATCCACAGATGGGGTGCAAATGAAAATAAAGAAATTGCAGGTACTATTTTATTTATTGGTTTTTATCATTGCTAACGAGTCAACTTTTGCGTATAAAAAATTACCAGACGGTATTATTATTGAACTTGAAAAAGAAAAAATGACAAATGCCTGTTTAATGAAACTTAAAATTTGTGATGAATATATAATTCGAGTAACTGCTTCACCAACAGATTCGTTTTCAAACACTGAAAGCCTAATGGTCGATAAAACCGAATGGAAACCGGTACCGTGGTCGGTTAAAGAGGAAGGAAATGAAATTGTACTTTCTACTTCAAAAGTTATCGTGAAAGTCCACCGAGAAAAAGGGACTATCGCTTTTTATAATTCAAATGGCGAGTTAATTCTTCAAGAAAAGGCAGAAGATAGTAAAATAATTACGCCTGCGGAAGTTATGGGAGAAAAAACATATCATGTTCAACAGCTCTTTAACTCCTCGGAGAATGAAGCATTTTATGGGCTGGGACAGCATCAAAACAACATCATGAACTACAAAGGACACGATGTGGATTTATGGCAGAATAATATTGTTATTGCTATACCTTTTTTAGTTTCCAGTAAGAATTATGGAATTCTTTGGGATAATAATTCACGAACGAAATTCGGAGATATCCGGGATTACCAATCACTGTCAACGCTAAAATTGTACGACAAAGAAGGTAAAGAAGGAGGGCTCACTGCCGAGTATTTCGAAGGATCTGATTTCGGTTCACTATTTACATCGCGCAGGGAACCCCGAATAGAGTACGAATTTATTGATGTCCATGACACTTTTCCCGAAAATTTTAACACAAATACAGGCAGTATTCGCTGGAGCGGAGAAATCGAGTGTAAGGAATCTGGTATTCATAAATTCAGGCTTTACTCTTCTAACTATACAAAGATGTGGTTAAACGGAGAACTTGTTGTCGACGCATGGCGGCAAAACTGGCTGCCCTGGACAAATATACTGAGACTGCCGATAGAAACCGGTAAACGTTACTCGTTGAAAATAGAATGGATACCAAATGGTGGATTTATTGGACTTAAACATCTCGGTCCGGAAAAAAAAATATATAAAAATAGTTTATCTCTTTATTCGGAAGTAGCCGACGGAATCGATTATTATTTTATCTATGGGAATAACTTAGATGAAGTCATTCACGGATATCGTGAAATCACTGGTAAAACACCCATGATGCCTAAGTGGGCTATGGGCTTGTGGCAGTGCAGAGAACGTTATCAAACACAGGAAGAATTGCTCTCAACCGTTAGGGAATTTCGCAGAAAAAAGATACCTCTCGATAATATCGTTCAGGATTGGTTTTACTGGGAAGAAGATAAGTGGGGCTCTCACGAATTTGACTCCACTCGCTATCCAGATCCTGAAGGTATGATAGAAGAACTTCACGATGATCTTAACACTCATATTATGATATCAGTCTGGCCGAAGTTTTATGTCGGGACTGAACATTATGAAGAATTCAAGGAAAAAGGATGGCTCTATACGCGGAACGTTGAAAAAGAACAAAAAGACTGGGTTGGCCCGGGATATGTCTCAACATTCTACGACCCATACAGCAAAGGAGCGCGCGATTTGTTCTGGAAACAGATTAACGAATATCTATTCAGCAAGGGTTTCGATGCCTGGTGGCTGGATTGTACCGAACCGGATATTCAAAGTAATCTTTCGGAATCTGAAACCCGCCTGCGTATGCATCCTACCGCATTAGGAACTGCAGCAAGATACCGAAACACTTATTCTTTAATTAACTCCAAGGGAGTTTACGAAAGCCAACGCGAAACTAACCCTAACCAGCGAGTTTTCATTTTAACGCGCTCGGCTTTCGCCGGACAGCAGCGATATTCCGCAGCCACATGGAGCGGAGATGTCGCATCAAGATGGTACGATTTTAAGGCACAGATTCCCGCGGGGCTTAATTTCTGTTTATCCGGTATCCCCTATTGGACAACAGATGTCGGAGGATTTGCTGTCGAGTCTCGCTATATGGACGCAAAAGGCGAAGATCTATCTGAATGGAGAGAATTGATGACCCGATGGTTCCAGTTTGCCGTGTTTTGTCCTTTGTTTAGGGTACACGGTCAATATCCATATCGCGAAATATTTCATGTCGCTCCAGAGGACCACCCTGCTTACCAATCTATGTTATATTATGATAAATTACGTTATAGATTGATGCCTTACATTTATTCTCTAACCGGAATGGTTACACACAGGGATTATACAATAATGCGAGCCCTGGTTATGGATTTCGCATATGATGAAAAAGTCTTAAATATTGGTGATCAATATATGTTCGGTCCTGCGCTATTAATCAATCCTACCACCGAATATAAGATGCGAAAACGCCCGGTTTATCTACCCGAAGGAACCGGCTGGTATGAGTTAAAAACAGGGAAATACTTTCCTGGCGGACAAACAATCATTGCTCCCGCACCCTACACAGATATACCGATTTATGTGAAGGAAGGTTCAATTATTACATTTGGTCCCGAAATGCAGTACTCGATTGAAAAACCCGCTGACCCTTTAATATTATACGTTTATACAGGTTCTGACGGTAGTTTTGAGCTGTATGAAGATGAAAATGTAAATTATAATTATGAGAAAGGGAATTTTTCAATGATACCTTTTATTTATGATGAAAAAACACATACTCTAACAATCGGAAAAAGACAGGGTGAATTTCCAGGAATGCTTAAAGAAAGGACTATTAAGGTCGTCTGGGTTACTAAAGATAAGAAAACAAAACTGGATTTCAATATTAAACCGGATAAAATATTAAAATATAACGGGACAGAAAAATCTGTTAAAATGAAATAAAAGGAGTCTTTTTTATGAAAACTAAAACAATTTTTAAAATAATATCTTTTTCTTTCTTGTTACTTATATTTTTTAGCCACTGCAAAAGAGCTACTTTCCATGAAAGAAAAACCGAAGATTTTTGTCGTAATTGGAAATTTCATTTAGGAGACGTAAAAAACGCGGATAAGTACGGATTTGACGATTCCGACTGGCGAACTCTAAATTTACCGCATGATTGGAGTATCGAAGGCAAATTTAGCAATGAACATCCTGCCACTCCAGGAGGAGGGGCTTTACCCGGAGGAATAGGATGGTATAGAAAGATATTTACACTCCCTGAAACAAAAAAAGATAAACTGATTTTCATTGACTTTGACGGCGTTTATGAAAACAGCAAAGTATGGATAAACGGCCATTATCTCGGGAAAAGGCCATACGGTTATAGTTCTTTCAGATATGAATTAACCCCTCACCTTAATTACGGCGAGAAAGAAAATACAGTTGCGGTAAAGGTCGACAACTCTCATCAACCCAATTCAAGATGGTATTCAGGCTCGGGAATTTACAGAAACGTTTACTTAGTTCATACAAATAATATTTTTGTTGACCATTGGGGAACATTTATTACAACACCGCAAATTACCGAAAAAAAAGCCGAGATAAACATTAAAACCGATATAAGAAAAATTTCGGAAGAAAAACAGCAGATAACTTTAAAAACGGCTATTTATAACGCAGAAGGAAGAAAGGTTGCAAGTGTTACTTCCTCCGATATAACTTTAAAAGATCCCATTACTTCAATTGAACAAAAAATATTAGTAAAAAATCCGAATTTATGGTCTATTGAAAATCCTTACATATATAAAGCTATTTCTCAAATAGAATATGCGGGAGAAATCCTGGATGACTACGAAACACCCTTTGGTATCCGTTATTTTAATTTTGATCCAGAGAAAGGTTTTTTTCTTAACGGGAAACACGTTAAAATTAAAGGGGTATGTAACCATCACGACCTTGGATGCCTCGGGGCAGCTGTAAACACCCGGGCCCTGGAACGTCAGCTTGAAATATTAAAAGAAATGGGATGTAATGGCATCCGCACTTCACACAATCCACCCGCGCCTGAATTATTGGATTTATGCGACCGAATGGGGTTCATAGTAATGGACGAAGCATTCGACGTGTGGGAAAAGGGCAAGTGCGAATTCGACTATCATCTGTATTTCAAAAAATGGCATAAACAGGACCTGGAAGATTTGATACTGCGAGATCGTAACCATCCAAGTGTGTTTATCTGGAGTATAGGAAACGAAGTTATGGAGCAATGGGATAAAGAGGACAGCAGCGGGTCAGTTATCGCAAAAAGACTTACACCAATTGTAAAAAATCTAGACACGACACGTCCAGTTACATCGGCATGCAATGGGACTGAACCTTCAAATCCTGTTATCAGGTCAGGAGCTCTGGATTTAATAGGTTACAATTATAGTGAAGAAAAATATGCGGAATTTCCAGAAACATACCCGGGACAAAAATTCATCGCTGCCGAAACAAATTCGGCTCTGGCAACCCGGGGTAAATACGATATGCCTTCGGATAGTATCAGACGATGGCCGCCGCGTTGGGATCTGCCATTACTGGACGGGAATCCTGATTATACATGTTCATCTTATGACAACTGCAGTGCACCCTGGGGGTCTACCAATGAAGAAACCTGGAAAATCGTAAAAAAATATGATTTCATTTCCGGTATGTTTATATGGACCGGCTTTGATTATCTGGGTGAACCCACTCCTTACTCGTGGCCAGCACGCAGTTCTTATTTTGGCATCATGGATCTAGCCGGTTTTCCAAAAAACGGCTATTACTTCTACCAGAGTGAATGGACAGATAAACCCGTTTTGCATGTTTTTCCTCACTGGAACTGGGAAGTAGGAAGTATAATAGATGTATGGACTTATACCAATTATGATGAAGTAGAGCTTTTTTTAAACGGTGAATCTCAAGGTAGGAAACAAAAAACCGAAGATAATTATCAATTAGTGTGGAGACTAACCTACACACCCGGCACAATAAAAGCCATTGCGACTAAAGAAGGAGAAAAGCCACTTATAAAAGAGATTAAAACTGCCGGAGAGCCGGCAAAGATTGTTCTGGAATCTGACCGTAAGCAGATTAATGCTGATGGTAGAGATCTTTCATTCGTCACTGTAAAAGTGGTCGATGAGGAAGGAAAGCTTGTCCCCCATGCTGATAATCTAATCAACTTTAAAATCGAGGGAGAAGGATTTATCGCAGGAGTTGACAACGGATGCCAGACAAGTCACGAACCTTTTAAAGCAAATTACAGAAAAACATTTAATGGTATGTGTCTGGTTGTTGTTCAGGCAAAGGAAACGTGCGGAAAAATTTCTCTGGAAGCTGTTTCCGAAGGATTACAACCTGCTTCCGTTAATATAGCGGTAAAATAAAGATGTAAGACATTCCACGAACTATAATAAATTGGCCACTGATTTACACGAATGAACACGGATTTTTTTTGTTGTTTTTTTACTCGAAATACGAAACCTGAAACTCGAAACTTAAAACTTAATCTCACACAGAGCCACAAAGAGTACAGAGATTTTTGTTTTTGTTTAACTGCTAACTGCTCTCTACTCCCTGCTTACTATTTTATCATAATTATTTTCTTCTGTATTTCATCTTCTCCGTATTTCAGCACGCCGAAATACAAACCGGAGCTTAAGAGCCCGCCGGAATCACTTATACCATCCCAGGTAAAAGTAACAGGATTATAATGATTGCTTACAAGCGAAAAAGTTTTAACCAGTCTTCCGCTTACATTATAAATTAAAAACTTGGCATCCTCTCCCCTGCTGTCAGCAGGAAGATTCAAAACAAATTGTGTAATATTACTGAAAGGATTAGGATCAATATTTAAACTTAAGTTCTGTGAATTCAGGATAGATCCTTCCACCCCTGACCCTCCATCGTGAAGAACCCAAATTGTCCCATCATAATAACAGCTTACATAAACCATATTGGTTTTTGGATTCGTGGCAATTCTAATAGGTCTATCTCCCACATCAATAGAAGCAATCATCGAATTGGTTTCACCGTTGATTACTGAAATATTGTTATTCGATGCATTTGCAACATAGATATGATTTATTTCAGGATTTACGCATATTCCCTCAATACCAAGATTGAGATCCAGAATAGAATAAACTATTGAATTAGTGGCACCGTCAATCACTGAGACACAACCATCCCATCGATTTGTTACATAAATTCGGCTTGTTTGTGGATTTACGCCAACTCCATAAGGCTGATTTCCGACTGTAATAACAGTTATCACAGAATCAGTTTCCCCATCAATTACAGAAACATTATCGTCATCAAAGTTGGTCACATAAATCTTGTTCGTTATGGAGTTTACCCCTACCATATAAGGATTTTCTCCAACCCCAACAGTAGAAATCACTGAATCGGTTTCACCATCAATCACGGAAACCTTATCGGAACTTAAATTTGCGACATAAATTTTATTTGTTTTTTCGTTTATACCAACTCCAAAAGGGAAATTTCCAACTTCAACATTAGCTATTACTGAATTGGTCATACCATCAATTACTGTTAAACTGTCACCATATCTTGCTGTATTTGTTACATATATACGGTTTGTTTCTGAATTTACACCCACTCCTTGAGTAGCGCCTCCAATTTCAACTGTAGCAATTAATGAATTAGTAATTCCATCAATTACGGAAACATTATTATTGTCCTCGTTCGCTACATAAATCCGGTTCATTGTTGAGTCTATCCCAATTCCCCAGGTATGAACTCCAAGATTAATAGAATTTACTAGTGAATTGGTTATCCCATCAATCACTGAAATTTTATTATTCTCACTATTTGCTACATATATACGACTTGTCTGTGGGTTTACGGCAATTCCCTTGAGACTTTCCCCAACATCAACAACAGAAATTAATGAATCAGTTTCCCCATCGATTACAGAAACATTATTATTGAGTTTACTTGTCACATAAATCCAGTTCGAATCAGGATGTACGCAAATTTTCGAAGGTCTAACAAGCGATCCAAGCCCAATAGTATCAATAATAGAATCGGTTTCTCCATTAATCACGGATATATTATCATCACCCGAATTCGCAACATATATATGGTTCGTTAGTTGGTTCACAGCAATTCCTCCTGGAGAATAACCAATCTCAATAGTTTTAATTACTGAACTACTCGTACCATCGATTACTGAAATATTTTGACTTTCTCTTCCTCCATTTGTCACATAAATTTTGTTTGTTGATGGATTTATGCCAACACCACCGGGACTTTCTCCAACCGTAACAATAAAAATAACTGAATTGGTCTCACCGGAAATCACATAAACTCTATTATCATCTTCATCAGTTACATAAATCCGGTTTGTTTCAGGATTTACACCAACTTCCAACGGATTATCTCCAACATCAATAGTCGCAATCACCGAATTGGTTTCACCATCGATTACAGAAACATTATCACTGTAATTATTTGCTACATAAATTCGATTTGTTTCTGGATTAACTCCAATCCCTCTGGGAGAATTACCAACTTTAACAGTAGCGATTACCGAATTGGTTGCCCCGTTAATTACAGAAACATTATTGCTAGAATTATTCGTAACATAGATAAGATTAGTTTCCGAGTTTACTCCAACCGCGAAAGGAGAAAACCCATTGCCTGTTTCCGGTCCAATATGAATCGTATCAATAATTGTTATTTGACTAAATGCTGTTGACGAAAAAAACAAAAGTAAAAGCGCGAGTTTTCCGCGAATATACATAAATCCTCCTTTTTCTAAATAATAAATAAAAGATTAATGTTTTAAATTATTCTGTCAAGGATCAAAACATCTTCTTTAAAAGGTATCGATTTAGGTCCTTAACCTCACAAATGATGAATAAAAAAATAATCCACAACCAATTTACAGGTAATCGTAATTAAATTGAAAATAAAATAGTACCAATAAAAAAGTTTCTGTGCCGGATTGTATTTTTTACTTAGTGTTATAACTAAATTCTATCTTCTATAGATAAGCGTTATACCTTGACTAAAAACTCATATACTATTATTATTGCATTATTATAAAATAAAGAAGAGGAGTCGCTATGTATATTTTAAAAAAGATTAAATTATCAAGTTTTTTATTCTTACTACCGATTGTTGCTTTCAGCCAGGTATCTGTAGTTGACACTATCTACCTCAGACCAAAAGCAGGAAATGGTTTATCGCCCTATGAAGTTGCCATAAATCCAACGACAAATTTAATGTATGTGCTAAATATAGAAAGCAATAATGTTAGTGTGATGGATTTAGCAAATGATTCTGTGGTTGCCGCTATTGATGTCGGGCGTTATGCTTCGGGAATTGCAGTAAACTCAGAAACAAACTTGATATATGTAACTCATTACTTTATCGATAGTGTAAATGTGATTGACGGAACATCTAATTCAATCACCACAAATATTAAAGCGGGAGATGATCCTTTAGCAATTTGTGTAAATCCAGATTCAAACCTTATCTATATTGCGAATTATGGCAACCAGAGTGTTTATGTAATCGACGGTTCCCTAAATTCCGTCATCGATACTATTATGGTCGGCGGGCAACCCTCTTCAATTGATATAAACTTGAAGACGAACCGTATATATGTAACGAACCGCGGCGCTTCCTCCGTTTCTGTGATCGATGAGTCAGGCGATTCTGTTATCGCTACAATTGGTGTTGGCTCAGACCCTAATTCAGTTGCCATAGATACCATAAATAACCTTATTTATGTCATGAATTTCTATAGCGAGGATATTTCTGTAATTGACGGAGATCTTGATTCCGTAATCCATACTATACCGCTTATAGACAGGCCTTTCGCAATTGAGATAAATCCCGAATCGAACAGGCTATATGTTTCAATTAGTCAGGAGGGCAACACTTTTTCTGTAATTAACGCTTCTTCTGATTCTATTATAGCTATGATTCCAGTCGGGCAAGGACCAAGAGGAATAGGACTAAATCCGCAAGCTAATAAAGTCTATGTTGTAAATAGTGGTAACCATAGTATTAGTGTAATTGATGATACACTTAATTCTGTAATTTCTACCATTACTCTCGGAGCGCAACCTTTTGAAACTGAAGTAAATCCGGAAACAAACAGAATATATGTTTCCAATTATTTCGGGGAAGAAGTTTTTGTAATCAATGGTAACGACAACTCAGTAAATTCTACAATTGAAGTAGGAGCTCGACCCAAATGTATTGCCTTAAATCCACTTACCAACAAGATTTATGTTGCAAATTCTAGTGAATTTACTGTTTCTGTAATTGACGCGACTGCCGACTCAGTTATCGCGACAGTTGATGTTGAACGTGGACCATTCGGGGTTGGTATAAACCCCCAAACTAACAGAATATATGTAGCAAATGAGGTTAGCGATAATGTCAGCGTAATCGACGGAATATTAGATTCTGTAATTGTTACCATTGGCGTCGGAGAAGGTGTAGTTAGAGACCCCCACTCTAAAGGAGTTGGCGTAAACCCACAAACAGACCGGGCATATGTAGCAAACAGTTGGGATAATACCATTGAAGTAATTCACGGAATATCTCAATCTACTGTTACTATCGATGTTGGTTATAGGCCAACAGCAGTTTGCGTAAACGTCGATTCAAACATGATATATGCGGCAAATCAAGACGACAATAGCGTTCATGTAATCGATGGTTCAGCAGATATAGTTACAGCTATAATTGAAGTTGGGGGCGAACCTAAAGGTATTGACGTACACCCTCGGGCAAACCGAATATACGTGGCAAATTATGACAGCAATAGTGTTAGTATAATCGATGGAGCAACAAATTCAGTGGATACAACAATTAAAGTTGGGAAAAATCCCCAGGGAATAGCCGTAAATACACAAACAAACCAAATATATGTTTGTTGTTATAACGATGGAACAATCTGGGTTCTTGATGATAAAAAAGCAGGGATAGAAGAATCTCTTAAGAACCCGATCCCTCTGAGTTTTAATATCAACCCCAACCCTTTTACCAGCAATACTGAATTTACATTTAACTTACCCAATAAAGAGAACACAACCTTTTCCATTTACAACTTAAACGGACAACTTGTTAAATCAATCTCCCTGGGTAATCAGGATAGCGCTTCTCAAACTAAGATATCATGGGATGGGAAAGACAATATGGGTAAAAAACTAAGCGCAGGCATTTATTTTGGGGTGCTAAAACAAGGGAAGCATAAAATTTCAAAGAAACTAATTACTGTCAAATAGCGGAATTTTTCAGCAGGTTGAGTATTTAAAATCTGCAAATCTATTATTTTATTTACAATACCGAATGACTTTGTTACCGAAGAATAACCGCTTTCTTCTTATAAACCTTATCCCCTATTTCTATTCTGACAAAATAGATGCCGTTATCTCCATTCCAGCTTAGAGAATATTCACCTGGAGAGTTAACTCCATCCATTAGTTTTTCGATTCTCTGACCAAGAAGATTGAATATATCAACTTTTACTTTTTTTCTCTCCGTAAGCGAATACTGGATATTGATTTCAGAAGGTATATTAAGAAGCGAAACTCCTTCCTCTGCAATATTATTATCCTCTTCGATTCCAGAAATTCCTGTATATTCAATAATATAAAAGCCATCTCCGCCATCCGCCGCATAGATCAGGTTGTCAGAGACAAAGACACCCAATACCTCACCCCACGTGTTGTAATATCCAATTTCCTCCGGGTTTGTTGGATCGGATATATCTACCACGCGTAACCCGCCCATTCCAGTACCCGCAACATAAGCGAGAGTATCAACTATGAGAACGTCTACCGCTCCCCCGTCTGCGTCGTAATATCCGATCTCCTCCGGATTTGTCGGATCAGAAACATTTATTATACGTAATCCATCAGAGCGATCCGCCACATAGGCAAGGGTATCAACTACCTGGACAGCGCGAGCATCATCCTCTGTGTCATAAAATCCAATCTCCTCCGGAGTTCTCGGATAGGAAACATCTATTATACGTAAACCATTCCATCCGCTTGCCACGTAGGCCAGAGTATCAACCACATGGACGCCGCGAGCGTAATTTCCGGTATAATAATGGCTGATCTCATCAGGATTCTCAGGCATAGAAATGTTTATTATTCGTAAACCACCTCTGCCACCGGCAATATAAGCCAGATTTTTAACCACCTGAACTCCGTAAGCCTCATAATCTCCTATATCATAGAATCCAATCCTGTCCGGATTCGTCGGATCGGCAACATTTATTATCCTAAAATCACCATCAACATCCACAATATAGGCTAAAGTATCAACTACCTGAATATCATAAGTTTCCCTCCAGGTATAATAAAAGCCTATTACTTCTGAATTCCATGGGTCAGAAATGTCTATTACTTGTAAACCGGCTTCGCCGTCCGCTACGTAGGCAAGAGTGTCAACTACATAGATATTATGAGCAATATCCCCTGTATGGTAATATCCAATATAATACGGATCCGTCGGATCGGAAACATTTATCGTACGTAAACCATACCAACCATTTGCGACATAAGCAACGGTATCAACTATGTAAACCTCGTGAATTTTTTCCCGTGTATCCAAATCTCCAATCTCATAAGGAAAAGTTGGTTCTTCAACATTTATTATGCATAAACCCTTAGAGCCATCCGCAACATAGGCTAAGGTATCAATCACCTGGACATCTAAAGCTTCTCCTTCGGTATTGTAAGATCCAATTTCATCCGGATGTCTCGGGTCGGAAACGTCTATTATGAATAAACCATCTTCAAGACCCGCAACATAGGCGAGGGAGTCAACCACATAGACATCCTGAGCGTAAATTCCTATATTGCAATGACCAATCTCATACGGATTAGTCGGATCTGAAACGTCTATTATATAAAAACCATCGTCATCTGTTATAATGTGGGCAAGAGTGCCAACCACATGGACACCCTGAACGAAACCACTACCACCCGGGTCATAAGATCCAATCCTATTTGGACTCGTCGGATTGGAAACGTTTATTATATACAACCCGTCTGCACGAGCTGCTATATAGACAAGGGTATCAACTACATAAACATCCCTGGCGTAAAAATCCATATCATCGTAATATCCGATCTCAGAGGGATTGGCCGGGTCGGAGATATCTATTATATGCAAGCCACCGTCACCAGACGTCACATAAGCAAAAGTGTCAACTACATATATATCTTCAACTATTCCAGTACATCTTACTGCGCCTAATGAAATAGAATTAGACGGGTCAGATACATTAAGTATTCGAAGGTAAGCGCCATCACCTATATAGGCAAGCGTATCAACCGTAAAGACGGAAAGAGAAGGACCACCGAACCATCCGCCAACAAGCTCACAATTCTGAGCGTCAGACCTGAGCTTGCCACTTGATGTTGCAATATCAGAAATAGCATCCTTTTCCATACTTATCAATTCAGGTAAAATTTGGGCAAACAAACTAACACTTACGAGAATCAAAACAAATATTATAATAACAGTTCTAAATAAATATTTCATACCCCCTCCTCTTTTTAATAATTTAAATAATTTTCCTCTTTTAATTAATATGATCTTACTGTATATATTATATTATTCCTTTAATTTTAAATGTCAACCGAAGTTAGCTACCAAGACTTTAAATTGTTAAATAGTAAAACAACAAAAAAATCCGTGTATATCCGTGCAAATCCGTGGCTAATTCTTAGAAAGTTGTGGGTTGAGTTTTAAACAAACATAAATATTTTTTGTTTTTTCTCTGTGCCCTTTGTGCCTCCGTGTGAGATTATTTCACAAGTTTATAGATTGCGTAACTCTGCTCTGGCGTTATAACCTGATACTTGTCTTCCTGGATTTCGATTTTCATTTCTGTTCCCGCTAATAGTTCATAACTATTGATGATAGGCTTTAGGCTGAAATTAGCTTTTGATTCTCTGGCAGCTGGGTTCAGAATCACCAGTATCATTTCATCTTCATATGCTCGGGCGTATATAAACGGATAAGTATTTTCTTTCGCGTAAACAGGCACAAATTCCGCATACGCGGTTAAGGCTTTTTCTCCTTTCCTGAGCTGTATTAGCCTTTTTACCCGATTCAACAATGAATTGGGGTCTTTTTCCTGGTCCGCTACATTGGGCGCGCCCGAAGCTTTATCAATCGGCAAATACAATTCATCAGGAGAAGCGGTTGAAAACCCTCTGTTTTTTTCTCCATTCCACTGCATAGGTGTCCTACCCCCCGCTCTCGGCTTATAAGCGCCTTCCACATATGGCAAATCGTAGAGCTGACGCATGCCAATTTCGTTGCCGTAAAAGACAAAAGGAATCCCCGGCATTGTAAGAGAAAATGCAAAAATAATCTCAAGGTCCTCGGTTGAACGCTCGATATTAAGTCTGGAAAGATCATGATTTCCAAGAGGAAGATTAATATATCCCTTACCTTTGGTTTTTTCATATTGGTCTAAATAGCTTTTAAGGAAGTTGGTAATATCTCCTTTACCTTCTTTATCAAAGAAACTATGCCCTTCTGAATATCCGTTCAGGATTCGCCAGCTTTCTTTCTGCAAAAGGTCATTGTATTCAGAAAACCAGTGATAAAAATCGGCATGAAAACCCCCACCATCCAGAGCCGATGCGGGATATGACCATTCTGCCACCATAAACGAACCGGGATACTCTTTATCGATGATATTGCGTATTTCATTCCAGAATTTTTTGGTTCCCTCATCTCTCCTGCTAAAAAGCTTATCGCCTTCTTTTATATGGGCATTTTTAACCAGGGCACCTGCCATGTCTGCTCTAAAACCGTCAGCGCCCATGTCCATCCAGAATCGCAATACTTTTTTTAGCTCTTCCTGCATCGCGAGAACATCAGGGTGATCGACTGGCAACATCCAGTCTTCGCAAGGCCCGGCAAATCCAAAATTCAATGCTGGTTGGCTCCAGTAGAAATTACGCATAAATTGACCGTTGCGTCTGCTGTAGCCTTTTATAAATGCATCTCTATATTCTTCCGGCGGATTTAACCAAGTATTATCAGTCCAGATATACCAGTTGGAGTATTTATTTTTTTCTTGTTTCGAGGATTCCTGAAACCACGGATGCTCAATACTCGTATAACTGATGACATAATCGAATAATATCTTTAATCCACGTTTCTCTGCTTCTTCAAACATACGTTTAGCATCATCGTTTGTGCCGTAACGGGGAGCCACTTTGTAATAGTCCGAAACATCGTAACCCGCATCGTTAAAAGGAGACTGGAAAAAAGGGTTTATCCATATACCGTCAACACCAAGACTTTTTACATAATCCAACTTCTGAATTATTCCCGGCAAATCACCAATACCATCCCCATTGGAATCATAGAAAGTTTGGGGATAGATCTGATAAAATACCGCCGTATGCAGCCAATTAGGGCAGGACGGAATGCTATACTTGCCGGTAATCAGAGCCGAATCAATGGACAAAGTTTCCTCTTCTATGCCCACACATCCCATTATTATGAGAGAAAAAACAATAAAAACATTTATTATTTTACGTGGCATTTATACCTCCATGTTTTAAAAATATTACATATTTACTTATTTAAATTTAACGGTAAGTTTTTCACCTTCATATTGAATGACTTTATCAGGATTCTCTGTTATATCTACTCCTGTTCCGTGCTCCTCTTTTACAATAACGATCCTGAAATTTCTTATCTCAAGCATCCCCGGAAAAGACCCTTCTCTGTCATCAATAGTAAGTTCCTGCTTTTTGTCATTCCAGTAAAAAGGAATTGTCGCGTAAATACCCTTTTCATAATTATAATTGTCGTTTTCATCTTCGTACAATATAAAATCCGCGTCGGCACCCGTGTATATCCGAAGTTCAATAGGATTAGCTTTCTTCTCCGTGGAGTATTGAATAAATGGACCCATTGGAATAATAGAACCTTTTTTAACCAATAGCGGAATCTTGTCTATCGGAGCGTCTGCAACAATTGTTTGCCCACCTAAATGAGTTTTTCCTGTCCAGAAATCTACCCAACTGTGTCCTGCAGGTAAATAAACGGCCCTTACTTCTTTTCTTTCTTCGACAGTTTCTTCTTTCTTGAATATTTCCGGTGTTTTCCAGTAAAGCTTCATCCTTGCTGCACCGGTAGAACGGTTTTGCATCTCTAAAACAAAATCGTATTCCCTGCCAGCTTCCAATTGAACAAAATCCGTATACTGTTCAACACTTGTATAAATAAAAGGAAGCTCTTTACCATCCAGAATAATACGTTTAGCGTCGTAACTCTTTAAATGAAATTGATGTTTGCCTGTTTGGGACGGAATAAGTTTGCCCTCCCACCTGACGGAAAAAGCGGAATCAGTCATATAATCCGGTCTACCCGTATACCAGAGATGATTAATGTCGGATTCTATTTGCTTATGTGATAGAATCTTAAATTCCGGATCTTTGTAATATTTAGCATGCACTCCTGGCTTGCCGTTTTTTGTTCGGAAATGCTCTGTAGTTATAAGAATACTACTTTTCGGCGGTCGATGAATCATGTACTGGGTTACCGGGCAAACCATCACCGCCACCCCAAACATAAACTGGTCATCGACCGAATAGGTTTTCGCATCATCAGTAAAGTCCATGGGCAAACCACGCATAATCGTATAACCTTCACTGGTAACTTTCCAGGCAATAGAATAAATGTAAGGAAGTAATCGATAACGTAGGCGGTCTATTTTTATCATCGATTCTGTAAATTCACTAAATTCCCAAATTTCCCGGGGTGTTTCGGAACCATGTGCACGAAAAATCGGACAGAAAGCCCCGAACTGAAACATACGGGCATAAAGTTCCTGATAAGCCGGATCCTTTCCCCCACCGGAAAAAACACCTCCATAAGCACCAATTACGAAAGCTCCAATATCGAAAGTCCAGTATGGAAGACCCGACATACAGAAATTGATGCCAGCAGCGATTTGTTTTTTATAAATCTCCCAGCTGGCTCCGATGTCACCAGACCAGGTAGTGGCAGCAGTTCGCTGTTGTCCTGCAAATGCGGAGCGAGTGAGTATGTATACTCTCTTTTTATCGGTTTCTTTTCTCTGGTTTTCGTATAATTTGTCCATCATAACCAGAGAATAAGCATTCAGGTAACGTGCCCAACTTCCGAGATGATTCATTCCAACTTTCTTCATTTCATACTCTTGAGATTCTTTAGTTGTCGCATTTATAATATCCGGTTCCGGAGAATCAACCCAAAAGGCATCAGCCCCTTTAGAAAACAATCCTTTTTTTAGATATTTCCAGTACACATCATTGGCTTCGGGAATAAAAGCATCGTAATACTTGAAACTTGCCCATCCAACCACATCAAATAGATACCCCTTCTTCTGCATTTCTTTATAAATCTCTGTGTTGGGTCCAAGCCCCGGCCAGATAGAAAACATGATGTGATAATTCAAATCGTGAATCGAATCGATCATTTCCCCGGGTCTCGGATATCTTTCTTCGTCGAATATCATTCCGCTCCATTTATCATTATCTCCCCAGTACTGCCAATCTTGAATTATATTATCAATAGGAATCTTGCGTTGTCGGTATTCGCGAGCTACCCCTAACAATTCCTTCCGACTCACGTAGTGCTCTTTGCTTTGCCAGTATCCATAAGCCCATTTACCATACATGGGAGCCTGGCCTGTAAGGCTTCTGTAGGAAGCAATTACCCCATCCATGCTCTGGCCATAAATAAAGTAATAATCGATATTGTCACCCACATCTGACCAGAGTGAAGTTTCTTTATTCTTATCCTCAAAAATGGTTTTAGAATAATTGTCCCATAGAATTCCGTATCCACGAGTTGAAATAAGAAATGGTACGACTGCATCGATATTTGTCTGTACAAGCACAACTTTTCGCCCTCGATAGTTCATATATCCATACTGGTGCTGGCCAAGGCCGTAAACTCCTTCATCCGGAGTCAGCAGAAATTTTTGCTGAACGCTGAACGCTTTTTCGTATTCATATTCAACCGGCGTAATGTTTGCTTCTCCTTTTTCCTTCAAAATGCTTTCGTTATTGGGTGTCAAATATTCGATTTTGCCATCTTTTTTTGATATATTTAATGTAATTTTTTCGGAACTGAGTAAGATCGTTTTACTATTCTCTTGAAATTTTACCTTTATATTTGGGAGAATATCCTGGATAACTACTAAACTTAATTTTTCCGCCGATGCATTAGGCAACCATTTAACAACACGAACTATGTCATCCGCATAAAATTGGGCTTTCAAATTAATTTCCGCAGTCTCAATTTGAACTCCATTTTGAATTTGCACGACCGTAGTCTTATATGTAGAACAACCAAAGACCATTAAAACAAGCATTAAAGTAAAAAGAAAGACTTTTCTTGTTTTCATTGTTCCTCCCTTCCGGTTAAACTTAATTTTTTTCTAGCTCACTCAAAATCAATATAATTTAAGTTTATAGTTCTGTCAAGCACACCTAGTAGAGCAGTTAATATTATTATTTTTTGGAAAATTGTTTTTTTCAATAATTTTTTTACAATATGTCATGATTAACAATTCTGTGCTTATTTTTGTATATCATTATAATAAGTCCATTCGCAAGCATCGGTATATCTTTTGTCCCCTTTATATCCAATTACACTTATCTTATTACGGCCCGCTGAAAGCTTAATTTTATCCCACGTAATTTTATGGATATCAGAATCCATCTTTTTCTTGGAAATAAATGTTCTGTTTACATATAATTCTACCTCTTCAAGGTTTGTATATACTTCAACGGGAACACTATTTTCTTTTCTTTGGGTATTGCGTCTGCTAATAATATAAAGAACGGGGTCATCCGACCAGTTTGCTTTGTAGAAATAAAAAGCGTCTTTTTTTACTTTTCTATCATGCGTGATAAGTCCTTTATGGTTAATGAAGTCCCTGTCACCCCGTTTGACATTAGTCCAGCTAAAGTCAAACATATTCCAGATAAATTTGCACCAGATATCTTGCCTATCTTTAATTGCGGACCAAACCTGTTCATGGTAATAACGCTGGTACTGTTCCGGAAAAAATCTACTGTTATTAGGATCGGGACGTTCTGGCTTTTCCTGTTGTTGACTTATACAACCTCCTGCCCCATATTCACTCAAGCCGGCAATCAAGTTAGGATATTCACTATGCAAATCATTAAACCATTTACCATATTCATCAAATTCTCCATAATACCAACCAAAATACCAGTTCCAAGCAGAAACATCTGTTACATGATGCCTATCAGTGACCTGGGAAAAGTCTGCCTGGGTAGTTAAGCGGTAGGGATCCAGCTTCTTGGCGGTATTGTGAAGGACTTCTACATCAGCTGCAGATATGCTGATTTCATTATATAATCCCCAGAAAAGAATGGAAGGATGATTATAGTTTTGTTTTATGAGTTCCGTCAACTGAGATTGGCAATTTTCCAAATAAGCCGGATTGTTCGCCCTATACTTTGGAGTATTAGGGATTTCGGCCCATACTACCAGTCCATTCTCATCACACAAGCTATAAATTTTATCGCTCTGCTGGTAATGCGCTAACCGCACCCCATTAGCTCCCAATTCAAGAATCATTTCAACGTCTTTCTCATGATGTTTATTAGTTAGAGCGGGACCAAAAGCTTCCCATTCCTGATGACGACAAACACCATATAAATGATAAGGCTGATCATTTAGTACTAGTCCTTTTTCTTTATCCACTTTAAAATATCTCAAGCCTAAAGGCTGCTCCACCTCATCCAGTTTATTACCGTTTAGGTCTTCAATTCGAATATTCACTTTGTATAAGTAAGGGTTAGCTTTTGCTTTCCAAAGATTAGGATTATCAATATTAAGCTTCTGGATATTTTGTATTTGCTGATGATTTATAATCATAATTTTTTCCCTATTCTTTACAACTACCTTTCCATCCCTATCGATAATCCGAACGTTGATTAAAGCTTCAATTGCTTTTTCAGGTTCTTCAAAAAACAGCCAGCCGAATTTCATTGAAGCATCAAGTCCATATTCATTATATTCTATTTTCACCTTGACCTCTTCTCCTGCCTTCAATCGGATCTCAAAAGATTTCTCCGTAGCTGCATGTGCTCCCCAGTGATCAATCACTTTTTTATCATTCAAAAAAAGCCGCGAACCGTCGTCACTTTTAACGATAAACCGGTATATACCCGATTTTTCAGGAAGAAAACGTCCTCTCCAGCAGGCAGAAAAGTTGTCTGCTGGCATATCTTTAAACGGACCTTCTCTCCCATAATTAAAATTTACCTCTTCATCGATTCGAACATATTTAGGCTTTCCTTTTAAATCAGGATTTTCAAAGTATTCGCCATATAATCCTTTACCTTGTTTCCCTTTTGGCGGAAGCAGTTCCGGGGATTTGGTTTGAAAAAACGGGAGAGAGCTATAATCCAACAAAGTTTTTACTTCAATTTCGGCTTCTTTTAAAGAAACTTGTTTTTGCTGAATGTAAACTCCGCTTGAGGCATAATCTAGTGGGCAGATGCAGAGTTCATGGGAGGCAAATATAGTAACCGGTCTATAGATACCGCCAAATAATGGATATAAATGGGTTCCCGAAGGCGCCACACCCGGTTGCACGGTATTGTCAACTCTAACGGCAACAATATTACTTTCTTCAAAACTAATATATGGAGTTATATCAAAACAAAAAGCCGAATATCCGCCTTTATGTCGTCCTATAAATTTACCGTTTAAAAATACATCAGCCACCAGACACACCCCTTCAAAACGGATAAAGTACCTTTTTTTATCATCAGTATGGGGCAATGTAAATTCAGCACGGTACCATCCTATCCCCTGGTAACAATCACTGCCTTTTGTCAATACATCCTCAGCATTCCAGGTATGCGGAACAGTGATATCTTTCCACCTAGACCCTGGATTCATATAAGGATCCTCTGCAGAGTGTGCTTCACCTTTATGAAATTTCCAGTTAACAAGTTGAAAATTATCGCGGTGTTCTAAAAAGATCTGCGCAAAAACATTAATATTCCTTAAAGGAACAAGCAAAAATAAAAATATCAAAATATTTAACAATCTATTATTTCTTCTCATTAACAATCTTTCCTCCTTTCCAGAGAGCATTTTAGTTCAAGCTTTTAATGGCTCTGATATAAGATCAGAGCTAATATAATTTCTTAGCTTCGTTTATAACAACCTGCTTGTCACCTTTAATAGGTTTAATAATGAAGCCATAATTATAATCTTTTTCCAGAAGTTTATATTCATCATGTACGGGAAGACCCCAACTGTTATCACCACCAACACCCATTTGATGAAAATCGATGCATAGCTCAACCAGGTTCTGGAAGGGTACATCAATGGTATGTCGAACCTGCTCAGTAAAATTCTCATCAAGATAATGGTGTGCATTTATCTCAAGCGGTTGTTTACCTACAATCAGAATCCCTAAACCTTTGTCATCCTGCAGTGAAACCCATCTCACATCTGTTTTATTTCCATTCTCCTGCGGAAAGATATAGGGTGTGTATTGTTCCATCACCGTCCCTGAGTACAATCCAACAAAAGCGGATGTTTTTCTATCCCAATAGGTTTCATAAGGACCTCTGCCATACCAGGTTATATTCTTTAGGTTACCAATTGTAACCAGTTTCATTCCAAATCGCGGTAGTTCAGGCATCGGATCAACATTGATTTTAATTTTAGCCCATACCTCAATACTTCCGTCTTTGCGTATGGTATAAGTGTTCAAATAATCTGAGTTACCTGAAGATAGCTTTGATTTAACTTTAATTTTAACCGAGTCTTTTGTATTTGCTGTGATATCAACCGATTCGATTGTTTGTTTAGATGCGATATCTCTCCATGGCTCACAACGACGAGGCATCCTGTTTCCCCTGTCATTATCGGTTGGAATTCTCCAGAAATTTGGTATGAGATTTTTCTTAAGTAGCGATACTCCCTTAAACACATAATCTTTCAATTCACCGGTTGAATTGTTGAAAATAATAGTAAAATCATCATGATTGATAGCAATTCCTTCGTAAGTATTTTTCACAGATAACCCACTCATACCAGATTTTTGGGGTTTTTCTTTTTTAAATTTGGTAAAGAGAGGCAATCTGAACTGCTCAGCAGCTACTATATGTCCTTTTGGAATTAATAAGCTTCCCTTTCTGGTTTTAACATAAAAGTTGATGAAGCATTCTACACCTGGCTCAGGTGTTATTTTATTTACAGGTATTTTAACTTGAATAGATGATTGTGGTGGCAGCCCATTTTTTATGTCAATATTGCTGCTGGTGATTATTTTATCAACGCCTGTGATGGTATATTCTATCAGGTATTCAGAAAGATCATAGAAGAAGAAATTATTGTAGATAGTGAATAGCCCTTTATTCAAATCATCGGCTTTAAACTTAACATTCTGATATACCTTTTTCACTTCCCACAGCGCAGGTTTGGGGGTATGATCAGGAAAGATAATACCATTAATACAAAAGGACCCATCACCTGGAGCGCCAGCAGGACCAAAATCCGATCCATAAGCCCAGTATTTCTCACCGTTACTATTTTCCTGCAATAAGCCCTGATCCATCCAATCCCAGATACAACCACCCTGCAGTTGTGGATATTTCTCAATAACATCCCAGCAATCCTGCAGATTACCGGTACTATTGTTCATGGAATGCGTATACTCGCACATGATAAGAGGTCTGGGGTCATTCTTTTTAGTAAAGTTGATTAACTGTTGCAATACAGTGTACATGGGTACTATAATATCTGTGGAGTTCTCAAGCCAGCAGGGTTCATATTGGACTGGTCGGGTTTTGTCGTACGATTTCAACCACCTGTAAATGCTTTCAAAATTTTCTCCTTCTCCCGTCTCATTTCCAAGAGACCAGATAACGATGCTGGGATGATTCTTATCCCTTTTAACCATATTATTCACCCTGAATTGTAACATTGCTTTCCATTTGGGCTCTGCGGCAACAGGTGAAGTCGCTTTATGAAAATAATCCTCTTCTGGCGTATAAGTAATCAATCCGTGTGCTTCGATATTGGCTTCATCCACCACATATAGCCCATACTCATCACAAAGCTCATACCAGCGTGGATCTGTTGGATAATGACTGCAGCGTACCGCGTTAATATTAAATTGTTTCATAAGCTTGATGTCGGCAATCATATCCTCTTCACTAAGTACATGTCCCTGCAGATGATTATGTTCATGACGATTTACCCCTTTTACCAGAACAGGCTTTCCATTAATAAGAAATTGCCCGTTTTTTACTTCACTCCTGCGAAATCCAACTCTCTGGGCAACTACTTGTTTTGAACCATCGCCTTGGTTTTTTATGGTAATAATTAGATCATAAAGATTTGGCTTTTCCGCACTCCATTTCTCAGGAGAATTGATGGTTTTTTCAAACCGAAGGTTCTGTGAACCTTCTTCTGGCAGTTTAATCTCTTTAGATTCTTTATAGATTGACTTTCGGTTTGAACGATCAATCAGTTCGATTAGGATATTGCCTTTGGCTTCTTTATTTCTGTAGTTCTTCAGCTGTACACTTGCTGAGAAAATTCCATTCTCGTAGTTATCATCCAGGGTAGAAAGAATTTCAATATCACGTAAAGCTAAAGGATTGGCGGCATATAGGTATACATCACGCTCAATGCCGCAAAATCTCCACATATCTTGATCTTCCAGATAACTTCCATCGCACCAGCGGTATACTTCGACGGCTATTTTATTTTTTCCCTTGATAAGATGAGCGGTGATATTAAACTCAGCAGCTGTTTTACTATCTTCACTGTAACCAACAAATTTCCCATTTATCCATACATAGAATGCGGAATTGACACCGGCGAAATGCAGGAAAACTTGTTTTCCCTTCCATTTGGCAGGGGTTTCAAATTCGCGCAGGTATGAACCAACCGGATTATAGTCTTCAGGTGGATTTGGAAAATTATTGGGAAAAGGATAACCGATATTGACGTAATACGGAACTCCATAACCTTGCAATTGCCAATCGCCGGGCACTTTTATTCCATCCCAGTTACTGGTATCATAATTTGTTTTAAAAAAATCAGTGGGGCGGTCGGCAGGCTTTCGGCTCCAGGAAAATTTCCATACTCCATTAAGTGATTTATAAAATGGTGATTGTTTCGGCTTGTATTTTAAGGCTGATTTAGCATTAGGGAAATACATAAAGCTAGTGTGTGGGAATTCTCTACCAACTTCTGTGATAGAAGGATCTGCCCATTCTTTGCTTTGCGCTTTTATTTGAGTTAATATTGGAAATTGACTTATTAGCAATGTAATAAACACAATTTTGAATTTTTGAATCATTTCTTTACCTCTATTTTTATTATTGATTATAATGTTTTAATTTCATTTCAATTAACAATAGTTTTCCCCGGCTTGTGGATAAATAAAAATTCTTTTGTCTCATTACGATATTTTCTATTTGATTTATAAGTCTTCGTTTTCTTTTAAATTTTTCTAAATCAATATAATTTAAGTTTATAATTCTGTCAAGTGACACGAAAAATCTGGCATCTTGCCTAAAGGGGTTGGAATTACGGAATTTACAGGGATTTTCTCATTGGGTTTTCAATTTTTGGGGTTTTCAAATTAGCGTATTACAAGGAAGCTGTAGAACTGGCAGTTAACTTTTTTTTTTGCAAAAGATTAAACCACAAAATTCCTGTTAATCTTGTTTAGTCCTGTCTAATTAAGAAACACAATTTAAAAGGTAGGGTGTAGTTGGGTAATCTTGTGATAATCTTGTGTAATCTCGTGGTTAAAATTGGGGTTGGGTGGTGTCTCTCTGCGTTCTCTGCGTCTCAGTGCGATATTAATTTTGGGGTGTGGTTGGGTAATCTTGTGTAATCTCGTGGTTAAAATTAGGGATTGACAACTGAGTAAAGAGTATTATAATTTATTTGGTTATGGAAATAAGTACTATCAAGAAAATACTCGAAAACGCTAAGATAATGTTGGACATTGAAGCTTCGGATAAGTTTCAAATAATAAATAAATTAGTTCACGCTCTAAATACAAGTAAAGACAAAGAAGAAATGCTAAACAATGCTGTTATTCAGCGTGAAAAAATAGGATCTACGGGTATTGGGAACGGCATAGCAATTCCTCATACAAGAAGTATGGTGGTTAAAAACTTAATGGTATCGATAGGAAGACTCGTTAAGCCAATTGATTTCGGAGCACTCGATAAAAAACCTGTACGCCTGGTATTCTTGTTAGTAGCTCCGCCGTATGCTTCCAAAAGAGAATACTTGATTTTACTCGGAAAAATAGCGGAAACTTTTAATGAGATTTCAGCGGATGAAAAATTATTTTCCATAAGCGATGAAAAAGAATTTAAAGCAGAACTCAGTAAACTTTTTGGAGTCTGAATGGATAAACAGCTATTACTTTTAATTTCCCTTCAGGAATTAGACATTTTACGTAAAGATAGAATAAAAGAAGAGGAAGTTGGTTTCGAAATCGGAAATATAAAAAAAATGGAAGAAGCAAGAGAAAGTATTGTATCACAACTAAAAGACCATATCTACAGAAAATATACGAGACTCACAAAAAGATACGGCAGTGCTGTTGTACCCGTAGTAAATAATATATGCCAGGGATGCTATTTACTTTTACCAACACAAATGATATCCCCTGATCAGGAAAACCTGTCGGTTATCACTTGTCCTAATTGCGGTAGAATATTATACTGGATTGACTGATTATCTTTTTTTGAGTTCAGTCAATGATACTCCCCAAAGATATTTTTGAGTCAACCCCTTCATTTAAAAAAACTAATTTAAAAAACAATCTTTATAAAATTAGGTTCAAATCCGAAGTCAATACCTTCAATAAAAAAAATGACAATGTTTACCTTTTATTAAAAGACACAGAAAAAAAGAATAAAGCCTGTATATTAGTTCATGGTCTCGGAATGGAAATTGGTTCAAAATGGGACACCTATCTACGTGTCGTACCCGAAACAATAGGAGCTTGCTATATAGATCTCCCTCACCAGAGACACAGGAAAAACGAAAAAGGATTTATTGACTTCATTTAGTGATGGAATCTTTACTTTTAACTTTTTTAGACAGGGAACTCTCGATATAATCAAAACAGTAAATATATTAAAAAGTTTCGGTTATGAAGAAATTTCGATAATTGGAATAAGTCTTGGAAGCGTGTTTTCCATTATGGCAATGGCGCTTGATAAAAGAATTGAAAAAGGAATCTTTATTTTATCGGGAGGAGATTACAGTATACTTACATGGAAAAGTCCGGTTATGTTTAAAGTAAGAGAGATATACAAACAGAGAAACATAACACAGAAGAGCTGTCTTGAAAAAAGAAGTCTTCTTAATGCTTTTGTTAATTCTGTAAAAAAAGGTAAAAATCCATTTGACATTAAAAGTAATATAGTATGTCTTTATTTCGACCCTCTCTCTTTCGCACCCTTAATAGAACCAGAAAAAGTCCTCATGATAAATGGATTGTTCGATTTAATTATTCCTAGGCAAGCAACCACACGCTTACACAGGGCTTTAGGGAAACCCAAAATAATATGGTTCCCAACAGACCACCTTTATCTTTATGTTTTCAAGGATAGAATAATTTCTTATATCAAAAGTTTTTTAAGGTAATTTAAAAATAAGCTCTTAGCCTTTTGCTTTTAGCTATTAGCCTAAAAACCAAATAAAAACTTTGTACTTTTTATGTTTTGATTGGTTTTCTGGTGAGGTTGGGATTCTGTATTCTGACTCCTGACTTCTAAATTCTGTTTTATGTGTTCTCCGTGTGAGATTGTTTTTTTAGTTATAAACGGAAGGGCTATAAGCCGGATTCTGTTATAGATAGTCATTGATCTTTGCGACTACCCGAGATTATAGGTCCGGGTAAGTAAACCTACTCAATTTGTCTTGCATAGAAAGGGGTTTACCAAACAGTTTCTGTCGCCAGAAACCCGGTGAGCTCTTACCTCGCCTTTTCACCCTTACCCCGCAAAGCAGGGCGGTATATTTTCTGTGGCACTTTCCGTCACCTTACGGTGCCTCCCTTCGGGAGCTTTCCTTACCCACAATGTCCGGACTTTCCTCACTCTCATATAGAGAGCGCGACTACCCGCCCTTCCGTTATATATAATCATAACACTAATATCTAAAATTTCAAGCTATAAGCGTATAAGTTAAATAGTTAAATTGAAAAATCGTCAAATAGTAGAAAATAGTAAGTTGGGAGTAGATAGCAGTGAGTTGTAAAAAATAACATATTTTTTCTTTGTGTTCTTAGTGTCTTTGTGTGAGATATTATTCTTTTGGTGTTGGGAAGTGGGTTTTAGTAAAACAAAATATATTTTTCTTGTTCTCTGTGTGTTTATTTTTCTCTGTGTGCTCTGTGGTAAAATTCTTTAACCCCAATTTTCATATAATTCAGGCTTACGGTCCTCAAAAATATTATTCAATTCTGTTATATTTTTATTTCTTGCTTCTTCCGGATTAATATCGACCGCA
>Ga0315548_1000742_pt1 | contig 29735 bp, 31 predicted proteins | sample SalMarSW160110MG_2_FD_202540 | JGI IMG/M metagenome (GOLD analysis project Ga0315548, IMG submission 202540) | Salt marsh sediment microbial communities from the Plum Island Ecosystem LTER, Massachusetts, United States - Salt Marsh Sediment SW1601-110 ... | reverse complement strand
CACATCTACAGAATACGCCAGATAGCACGTCTTTTCAATCACCAATATTCGCTATTGACATCGGCCGCCGGTCTCAGCTACGATAAGGGTCGGTCCGACGGCAATTGTCAGACGCTAAACAAGTACGGTTTGCCGTCCATGCTTCAGGGCGACCTGGGGCGCCGGAGTTGGCAGGGCTAGCTGCGTCGGAGGAGCCTCGAACCGATCTGCTGCGAGCGGAGTGGGGCGGCGCGCAGGCGGGCTTTCGCGTTTACCGTGATTGGCTGGACATCATCAATGCCTATCCCACCACGGCCGGCCTGCCGGTCTATATCATGACGGCCAACACGTTCATCGCCGGTGAAGGGGTCCCGCCATCACAGAACTATCCCGACGGCTGGCTGACGACGGCGTTGGATGTGGTCAACGACGAGCCGCAGGTGCACGCATTGTGCTGGTTCATAGACGATTTTCCGCACGATACCCAGTGGGATCAGTTCAGTCTCGCGCAGCGACTAGGCCGCATGGCCGACGCGGCGGAAGAGTTCGATGGGTTGCTGAGGTAGAAGAGGAGGAAGGTCATGGCCAAGAAGATCCGCGTGCTGCTCGTTGACGACCACCCCGCTCTGCGGCTAGGGCTGCGCGTGCTCCTGGAGCGTGCGTCCGATGTGGAGTTGGTGGGCGAGGCAGAGGATAGCGTGGAGGCGCTGGCGCTCGTGGAATCGTCGCAGCCGGATGTGGTCGTGCTGGACTGCGAGTTGCCGGGGATAGGGGGGATAGAGGTAGCGCAAGAGATTGAGCGGCGCAGTCTGCCATCGCGGGTCGTGGCCCTCAGCGCCTACGATAGCGATCGGTACGTGCGCGGGATGCTGGAAGCCGGAGCCAAGGGATATTTGCTGAAGGAGGAGGCGCCGGAGACGGTCGTAACGGCGGTGCGGGCCGTGGCGCGAGGTGAGGAGTGGTACAGCCAGCAGGTGATGTCCAAGGTGATGACTTGGGCACGCGGGGAGCGTCCCGGCGGGCTTACAGAGCGCGAGGTTGAGGTGTTGCGCCTGGTGGCCGAGGGGTTGAGCAACAAGGAGATCGCCCGCAAGCTTCAGGTGGCGGAGCGGACGGTGCAGTTCCACGTCAGTAATATCCTGCAGAAGCTGGATGCGGCGTCGCGGGTGGAGGCGGCTATGTGGGCGAAGGATCGCGGGATTGTGGCTTGACAGAATTGCCGATTGTAATTACAATGTGGATACTATAATGAATTCGTGTTTGCCAAGGAGGTTTTGCTATGCCTGCAGTCAAGTCTCGTATAGTCAAGATCGGCAACTCGCAAGGAATCCGTATTCCAAAGCTTCTACTTGAGCAGACCAATCTAGGAGAGGAAGTCGAGTTGGAGTTGCAAGAGGATCGGATCATCGTTCGCCCGATCGACCAGGTGCGCCGTCATTGGGAGGAATCGTTTAAGGCCATGGCCGAACGAGGCGATGATGAGTTGCTCGACGGTGAAGCTCTGATGCCCACAGTCTGGGATGAGGAAGAGTGGGAATGGTGATCGAGCGTTTTGATGTGTTCCTGGTTAATCTCGATCCCGCAGTAGGTAGCGAAATCAAGAAGACGCGCCTATGCCTTGTCATTTCTCCGGATGAAATGAATCGCTGGATCAGAACCGTGATCGTAGCTCCAATGACGACGAAAGGACAGCCTTATCCGACGCGTATACGCTGCGAGTTCCAAGGCAAGGAAGGACAAGTCGTACTAGACCAAATTCGGACCGTTGACAAATCCCGCTTGGTGCGCAAGCTGGGGCGGATAAGCAAGGCGGCTCAGAAAGATGTGCTTGCGATACTTACCGAGATGTTTGTGGAGTGAGGGACTGTAGCTTGCGGTGCGATTGACCTGTGGTCTGACGAGGGCCTGGTGGAAAACCAGGCCCTTTTTGCACCTAGGCTTATCTGTCGAAACCTACAGGTCGGCCCTGTGGGCTTTCGCAGTAGACGGGATGGAGGGCTTTTGGTAGACTGGATGGTGATGGGAGGCTAATCGATACGTCTATGTCTGCCCGCGATCAGTCTCGGCAACCAAGCGGAGGGAGTAGATGAGAGCGAAACACTGGTTTGAATGTTGGGGCGGACCAATCCTGGTCGTGACGATCATCCTCGTCGGCACGCTCGCGGCGACGCTCGTGATGCGGGAATTGCGGCCGTGCGGCTGGTTGGATGTTGCCCTGAGAGGCGATGATTGCCCATGTAGCGATGCTGGCTTTGCCGATTTGTCTCTGGAAACGAGCGAGTTCATGCTGTAGCTGAGGACCACACCAGTGCATTCCAGATTTCGAGGTCTGGCCGACCGGTACTTTTTCTGTACTATCACACCGAAAGGATGGCCGGCAAGGAGATTAGAGGCGCGACGGGCGGGTTAGAAAACTGGCCCTGGTTGGTCTTTTCGACAAAGGATTGTGAGCGCTATGCTTGTTTGTAGTGATAGGAGGTCTCTATCTCGCCCTGTATGCCTGCTCGTGAATGGGGTCATCTTGGGTCTGTGGCTCTGGCTTTACTGGCCACTGCTCGATTACCTGGCTGTGATCTTTACGCGGGATGACTTTCGCACCAACCAGGTGATGCTCTTGGGTGTGGTGGTGTTGATCGTCGTCCGCCTGCGCAAGGAATTCGCCCGCCCGCGGCTCGACGTCTTGCCGCAACTGCACCTCCCGGCGCTCGCCCTTGCGCTGGGCGGGTCGGCCCTTTACCTGCTCGTCGAGCGCTTTCTCGACATCAACACCGTCTCGGCGAGCCTGTTTGGGTTGGCCAGTTACGGGCTGCTGGGGCTGTGGGCGGCGCCGCGACGCTGGCGGCAGGGATTGCCCGCGGCGCTGCTCCTGGTCGGCACGCTACCCTTTGGCGAGCACATGCAGACCTTTATCGGTTACCCGATGCGCGTCCTCACCGCCGCCATTGTGCGCGACGGGCTGGCGGGAGCGGGCGTGGCTTCCGTGGGCGTCGATACGATCCTCGTGTTCGAGAACGGCGTGTCCCACGTCGATCTGCCGTGCAGCGGCGTCAAGAGCCTGTGGGCCGGCGCGTTGTTTCTCGTCGCTGCGACGTGGATCGAGCGTCGCCGCCTCGATTTCCGTTGGATACTGACCCTGGCTGGCTTTGGTGGGCTTTTGTTCGTCTCGAACCTGCTCCGCGTCGCCGTGCTCACCGTCGTCGGAGAGGTGGCCGGCTGGCGGCTGTTGGCCGAGATGCTCCACGTGCCGCTGGGGGTGCTGGGGTTCGCCGGGGCGTGCGCGGCGGCGGTCGCCCTCCTGCGCCTGCAGCCGCCTGTCGAGCGGGCGGAGCAGGTTCAGGCGGTGCTGGGCTGTCCTGCGTGGCTGGCTCCCGTGCTGGCGGCAGCCATCTTGGTGATGGCGGTGCTCTACACACCCCGGCCGCAGACTGTGCTGGCGCAATCGGCAGAGGGTTGGCATCTGCCGCCTGGCCTCGCCGCTGAGCCTCTACCGCTTCAGCCGGAGGAGGTCGAGTGGCTGACGCGCGACGGGGCGGAGTCGGCCAGCCGCTTCCGCTTCGAGTGGCGTGGCGACGACGAGACGGTCACCGGCTCGGCGATCTTGATCGCCAGCACCACCTGGCGCGCCCATCACAACCCGGAGCGCTGCTTGATGCTCTACGGGCTGTCGCTTGACGACTCGCACACGCACCTCGTCCGCTCCGACTTCCCGGTGCGCTATATTTCGCTGGGGGCCAATCAGGGGCATGGCCGCAGCCTGCGATCAGGGACGTACTGGTTCCAGTCGGCCAAGCGCACCACCGACGACTATGCCACGCGCATCTGGGCCGATGCAGCCCTCGATCGCGATCGCTGGGTGCTGGTCTCGATCCTGTTCGACAGCGTGTACGATCCGCACGACGCGGACGTGCAGGCGTTTTACGCCGCACTGCACGATGCAGTGAGTGCAAATCTGAAGGGACAGTGATGACAAGGGGAGGCGTGACGTATGCATCGAAGAGGCCGAGTCTGTCGATCAGGCAGTCGATGATCCTGCTGGGGATCACGCCTGTCGTGCAAGTTGTGCTTGCCGTGATGTACGTGGTTTTTGTTACACGCCCGTTCTATATGAACGGCCTCGACAAGTTGCCTGCCGAGGAGATCGAGAGCGGGCTTTACGATCCTGCCTATCTGCATCCTTTTTGTTATGCCCCGCCAGACGTACCTGGGGGAGGAGGTGGCTGCGCCGATGGCACGGAGGGGAATCCAAATGATCGCGGTTTTCTCATCTGGGCTGCCTATACGGCATGCGGGGGGCCATGGGTCGGTGGTTTGTTGACCGTCGTATCGACCATGACATTGCTGCGCAGTTGGGAACGGCTGCGGCGAAGTAGCCGGTTGGTAGGGATGATTGGAGTTGCGCTCAGTTTTGGTACGTTCATTCTTATGTCTCACCGGGGACCTTTGTTCATGATCTGGTTTCTGGATTAAGACTCTGCATGAGGAGGTTGATGTACGATGAACCAACAGAATTTGGCTGTTCGAAAGGTCTTGAGCATATTTGCTTATGCGTTGTTCTGGTCGTGGAACGTCATCTTCCTGGCCTTCATGGCCCTGGGCTTTGCCCCCGCGCTGCTGCCGGAGATGGTCAACGCGGTCCGCACGAGCACGATCCCGGCGTCGTTTCTGGTCTATGCCGTGATCCTGGTCGTCATCCCGCTGGCGGGAGTGATTTTCGGGATCGCTGTCCTGCGCCGGTCTCCGGGGCGGCTCCTGGCGTTCGGTTACGGGATCGAGGGGCCGCTGATGCTTCTCGTGGCCATTCGATTCTTTGCGGTGCGCGAGGCGACGCCGATTGTGACCCTATTGTTGATGGTCGCAGCCCTGGGCTTGACGGCCTTTCTGTGGCAGATCCTCGATCGGCGCATCGACGAGCGCAGGCCCTTGCTTGGACACGTGCGCGTGGTGGGATTGACGCTCTTGCTGGCCATCGGGCTGTATGCTGGGCTATGGATCGCTTTCTATGCCGTGCCGATCCCCGTGATCGTGTGGAGGAGTATCCGCGATATGCTGCACTACGGCATCGGATACACCTTCAGGGATCTCGGCGAGATGGGGGTGTGGTGGGTGCTTTTCGGAGCTCTTGGGCTGATCCTGTCTGCTTACACGGCCACGCTGCTCGTCGTGATGCCAGTCACTGTGCCGGTGCTCTACGTCCGGGCGTGGTGGCGCGGCGTGCGCGGATTCGCTGCACGCAGCAGCCGCCTACGCACGGCGGCGCTCGTGACGGCCACGCTGGTGGTGTGTATCGTGTCGGTCGTGCTGGCCGGGAGGCAACCGCAGCACCGGGCTTTCGCGCTGTTGGAGACCCTGCCGGCTACCTCGGAAGAGGCCCGTGCGCTCTTGAAGCAGCAGGAGGCGATTCGGGCTGGCCTGCTCAACGCCTATCTCGCGCCCGCCCGATACATCAGCGCCGTGGGCGAGGTGTATCACGTGAGAGATCTGTTCGTGATGGCGTTCGACCTATCTCCGGAGCAAGCTGCCCCCGTTCAGCAGATGTACGAGGTCGTCGCGCGCCCGGTGCTCTACGAGCCGGTCGATCAGTTCCCCACCACAGGCGACTGGTGGTGGGACAACCGTGTGTTCCGCGAGGAACCGGCGAGGGCCGCCGAGCTGTACGAGGCTTTCTTCGACGAGCCGATCATCGACGGCGAGCGCGAGACGATCGTGCGCGCGGCGCGTTCGACCTGGTTGCTTGCCCAGGCGCAGGCCGCCTGGCAGGCTGTGGACGATCGGGAGATTCACCTCGTGCGCCAGGAGGTCACCGTTGCCGAACATGGCGACTGGGCCGAGATCGAGTTGTACGAGGTCTATCAGAACCAGACCGGCCAGCGGCAGGAGGTGGTCTACTACTTCAGTCTACCCGAGTCTGCCGTCGTCACCGGCGTGTGGCTTGGGAACAGCCCCGATCGCAGCGAGCGTTTCACCTACCGGGTCTCGCCGCGCGGCGCGGCGCAGGCGCTCTATCGGAACGAGGTGCGATACAATATGGACCCGGCCCTGGTCGAGCAGATCGGGCCGCGCCAGTACCGGCTGCGGGTGTTCCCCATCGAGCCGCAAGTCATGCGCTGGGACGAGACGACCACCCACACGACCGTCGAGGATGGGTCCGAGATGCACATGTGGCTGACGTACCGCGTCCTTGCTGATGGCGCTGCGTGGCCGCTGCCGCGCCTGGCCGAGAAGCGCAACGTTTACTGGGATCATGCATCTGTGCGGCTGATCGGCGGCGAATGGGTAGACGGAGAAGACTGGCTGCCGGCGTCTGTGCCGGCCACGTCGCCTGTGAAGCCCGTGGCCCATCGCGTCGACTTTCCGGGCGGCGAGACGGTGGTGGCGCGCCCAGCGTCACCGAATGACCTGCCCGCGCTGCCCGACGACCTGCGCCTGGCGGTGGTTCTGGATCGCTCCCGCAGCATGGCGGCGCACGAGCGCAGCGTGCAGGAGGGGCTGGCGCAGTTGTCCGGGCTGGCGGGGGTGGATGTGGACGTTTACCTCACCGCGTCGGTCTATCGCGGCGAAGGGCCATCGCGGGCCGAGCTGTCCGACGTTGCTTCTGGAGGCATCCTGTACTACGGTGGGCAAAACGCAGCCGAGCTACTGGTGCAGTTCGATCAGCTCTACGCCGGGGAGGACTATGATGGGGTTTTCATCCTCACCGATGGCACCGGCTACGGATTGGGCAGTGACGGGATCGAGGTCCCGATCCCAGACGCGCCTGTGTGGATGGTTCACCTTGGTGGCGGCTTTCCGCTGGGCTACGACGACGCGACGCTGGCGGCGATCCAAGCCAGTGGTGGCGGAGTGACCGGCAGTGTAGAGGAGGCGCTGGCTCGCCTCTCAGTCTCACTTGAGGCCGGCAAAGGTGTCCTGTCATACGACGTGGTCGATGGCTACGTGTGGCAGGTCATCCCGACCAGGGATGCGGAAGCAGTCGGTCCTTCTGATGACGGCTTTGGCGCCTTTGCCGCCCGACGACTCATTCTGGCCGAGATGTACCGCCAGCGCGCCGCGCTGGATCAATTGGATACTCTCGACTACCTGCACGCCATTGCGGCGGAGCACAGCGTCGTCACGCCCTACTCCTCGATGATCGTGCTCGTCACTTCGCAGCAGGAGCAAAGGCTGGACGAACTCGAAGCAAACGGCGATCGCTTCGAGCGCGAGCACGAGGACGTGGGGGAGACGGAAGGGGAAAATCTCTTCGGGGTGACAGCCGTACCGGAGCCAGAGGAGTGGCTGCTTCTGGGGATGGCGGCGTTGATGTTGCTCTGGTACGCTAGAAAAAAGCGCCCGGCTCTGCTGCACAGGCGCCCTGCTTGAACTATCGATTGTTGTCATACGAGGGGGCACGTCACCGCATGGGACGTGCCCCTGGTGACGTGAGCAAGGCCCTTCTCGTCGCTGGTCACGACACACTGAGGGCGACGGCAATACAGGTCGCGATCAGAGCCACCGCCACACCGGCTATCACCAGGGCAATAGTCGCCTGACTGACCTGATAGCGGAATCGGCCGGTGGCCCACAGGAAAAGCCCCACGGCTATTCCTGCGCCCAGGAGCACCCCTGCTGTGTAGATGAAGGCCGTCGCTATCAGTTCAGGCAGGTCTACGCGCACGATCAAGCTGCCGAAGAGTGCCTCCGCGACTCGGCTTCCCAGGATGCCGTAGCCGACCCCCACGATCACTCCGACCGCGGTCAACCCGACCCCCAGCAAGCGTCGCTGTCCCCGCTCCAGCCACATGGTGATGACGCCAAGCACGACCAGCGCCAGCGCGAAAGTGAGCATGACGATTGAGATGAGTTTGATGATGAACTCGATCACTTGCCGTTCAACCTCTGGGCCGCCGCTCTAGAAAAGCCGCAGCTGTTCTGCCTCGGCGGGCAGCTCGGTCTCAGCCATCTGCGCGGCCTGCTCGAGCAGTTGGGGGATGCGCTGCATATCCTCTTCGATGGTGCGGCGCAGGCTGGGTTGGTGCAGCGCCGCCGCTGGGTGGTACATGGGGTAGTACACGATGTCGCCGATCTTGCGCGGCTGGCCGTGGATGTGGGAGATGCGCGCCTTGGGGAAAGCGCGTGCCATAGAGAAGCGCCCCAACGTCACGATCATCTTGGGCTGGATCAACTCGATCTGGCGATCGAGGAAAGGCTGGCAGGCCTCGATCTCCTCCGGCAACGGGTCGCGGTTCCCAGGTGGGCGGCACTTGATGACGTTGGCGATGTAGACATCCTGGCGTGTCATGCCGATGCTAGCCAGCAGTTCCTCCAGGAACTGGCCAGCCGCGCCGACGAATGGCAGGCCCTGCTGGTCTTCGTGAAAGCCCGGCGCCTCGCCGATGAACATGACGTCAGCGTTCTCCGGCCCTTCGCCGGGAACTGCCTTCGTCCGTCCTCGGTGGAGAAGACATCTGGTGCACTGTGCGATCTCTGCTGCCAACGATTCCAATGCTGTCATGCTTCTCCTCCTATGAGTATGAGACGCCGAGATCGTTGAAGAACGACCTAACCCGGCCGAGCCGGAACAAGTTCACGCAAAGCCGCCAGGACGCAAAGAGACTGTAGCGGCTTCGCCTTTGCGTGGGTAGCTCCACATTTAGCCGTGGTCGCCGATGTAGGCGCGGATTCCTATCCGCGCTGCGCCTTCGCGCGCTTGGAAAGCGCGGCTACAATGCCCGTTTTGAGTCCGAATCGGGTTTCTCGACCCTCATCACGGTTAAATGCAGTCCTACCTTTGCGTGAGATTCTTGCCCGATGTGCAAGAATTCAGTCGGAAAGGCACTACTGCGGTTTGCCGCACTCTGGGCAGAATTTCGACCCGGCAGGGATTTTGCCTCCACACTCGGTGCAGAATCTCTCGGCCGCCAGCGGCGCACCGCACTCGGCGCAGAACTTGCCACTGCTGACCGGCGCTCCGCATTTGGGGCAGACTGCCTTGATCACCTCGTCGAAAGCCTCTGCCGTGATGTGCTCGCTGGCCGCTGCGCGGGCCACTTGCCGTGCCCCTTCGACGGCTGCCTCAGCCTGCATCGCCGACATTTCCACTGCCATATCGGGGGCGCATTCTTTGCATAGCCCACGCGTCTTGTTCCAGCAGCTTTCCAGACACACCCAACTGCTGCACCGTGGGCACTGTCGGAAATTCGGCTTGACTTCTTCAACTGCCTTAGCGAACGCTTGGTCGTGGGCCTTTTCCCATGCTGCGGAATGGACCCTGTCGCCCACGTTGGCTACCGTGCCGAACACGCCGCCCAGCAAGCCGCCGGCCACGTCCAGAGCCTCGCTGGCCAGTCCTGTTGCCGAGGTCTTGAACGGGGTGCGGTAGCCTGTACCGCACCGATCACAGAGGAACTCGAACTGAAACCCGCGCTCGGTGCTTTCGTCGTTATAGTTGCGCACGAACTTTATCAGGCTCATGATCAATTCCCCCTTATACACATCGCCTCGTGGCTAGATTCGAGGGAGCCCACGATCTGCCAAAGGATCTCGCGAAAGATTATAGCGTATCCGCTCCGTTTTGTCCACTGGAGGTGTGTGATCTGCTCGCTTTGTCCCTGAGCCGTGTCTCAAGCGCCTGGCGTAGCTCGGCCAGCCGGGTTCGAGTGCGGACCGCGTCCAGGCTGGCCGCCATCAGCCAGGCATCCTCGCCGTCCTGGTAGTATCCCTGGTGAACGCCTGTGAATCGGAAGCCGTACTTGCGATACATCTGCTGGGCCATGTGGTTGGAGGCGCGCACCTCTAGCGTCACCGATCTGCGGCCCTGTGCCAAGACCTCCTCCAGTGCTGTCAGCAACAGCAACTCCCCCAGCCCGTTGCCGCGCCAATCCGGGTGTACGGCGATGGTGCTGATGTGTGCATCCGGGCCTCGAAGCCTGAATCCCACGTATCCGATCACGGGGCTTTCCCGTCCCGACAGGCTCACCACGCCCAGCAGCCACTGTCGCCATCCCTGCTTTGGCAGGGCTGCCCCACCCGTCGTCGGTTTCAGTAGGACGTAGTAGGAAGACACCTTGTTGTTCCTGAGTTCGTATGCGTAAGATGAGGCCGACCAGGGCGTGGGGAAGGAGAGCTGATCGATGGCCACGACCGTTGGAATGTCGCCCGGCTGCATCGGGCGGATGGTGTAAGGTAGGGGTTGTTGTGTCATGTCGGGTATTGAAGGTAGATCGGCGTCAGCGTGGTTGGGTCGTCGCTTTCGCCCGAGTTTAGCCGCCGCCAGGCCAGCTCTGCCAGGAAACCGGCTCGCCGCAGCCGCGCGGCAGGCGGTAAGACCGTGGCCAGCTCGCCGAGAGCGGTCAGGGCATCGGCGCCCGCCGGATCGACCTCACCGCAGAATAGGGTGGGGGAGGTGATTTCTTCCGTTAGGCTCTTCCAGGTGGTGAGGCGTGCTTCCTCGCGGGCCCGCCACTCCCCGCTGTGCCAGCGGTAGGTGGCGATGGAGATGCGCCCACGTCCGGCTTGGAGTACTGCACATAGTGGGCGGCGGGACCGCCCTTGCGCTGCTGCTAGGATGTCGAGCGTCGGTACGCCGATCAGTGGCAGTCCCTGCGCCAGCGCCAGTCCCTTCGCGACGGACATTCCGACCCGCAGCCCTGTAAAGGAACCTGGCCCGCGCGCTACTGCCACGCCGCTGAGGTGTTTCGTGCCAAGTCCCAACTGTTCCAGCGCGGCAGCCAGGCGCGGCACCAGTTCGACCGTGTGCCTGCGCGCCGATCTCCACGTGTGCTCTACCTGCACACAGAATCCATCGTGCAGGGCCAGGCTGGCGTAGTCGGTAGAGGTGTCGATGGCGACCAGCATTTCATTACCCTCTCAAGCTCCAAAGGCGGTGCGGCGGAACTCTTGCAACAAAGCTTTGTGATGCTTCCCTTGCGCCGCAAAGTAAAGGGTGCGGTGAGTTGGATCGGCGAACGCCAATTCGATCCATAGGTGCTCTTCCGGTATCAGGCGGCGCGCTCGCTCTGCCCACTCGATGATGCAGATAGCGAATTCATCTCCCAGCAATTCCTCGATCCCCAGCGTCAGCGCCTCCGCCTCGTTGGAGACGCGGTAGAGGTCAATGTGGTGGAGTTTCACCCTATCCTCGGGACGGGCGTACTCACGCACCAGCACGAAGGTGGGGCTGATGAGCGGCTGGCCTATGCCCCAGCCCCGGCCAATGCCTTGTGCCAGGCACGTTTTGCCAGTGCCCAGCGATCCCTCCAAGCAGATCACGTCTCCGCCTTTTAGCAGTACACCTAGCCGTGCTCCTAACCGCTGGGTCTGGTCGGGACTGCGGCTCATGAACTCTAACGTGTTCTCGTCGAGGATCGGGGTCATTGGAGACGATTATACAACCGTTGCGTGGGCTCGACAAGCCGGGTATCCTGGACGGCTAGCGCAAAGTGTGGAATCGGTATATAATGCTCTCCATCTTACGTAAAGGACGGCACCGTGCGCTGTTTGATCCTTTCAGACATTCACGCCAACTGGGTGGCCCTGGAGGCAGTGCTGGCCGATGCGCCGGATTTCGACGAGCTTTGGTGCCTGGGCGATCTGGTGGGATATGGCCCCGATCCCAACGAGTGCGTCGAACGCATCCAGGAATTCTCCTGCCTCTGCTTGGCGGGCAATCACGATTGGGCTACTCTGGGGCGGCTCGATCTCGAGACCTTCAACACCGACGCACGTGTTGCCAATACCTGGACTCAGTCACAGCTCACACCCGAGGCCCGGGACTATCTGAGCGGGCTACCTACTCACGAAGAGCGTGATGGTTTCTTCGTGGCCCACGCCAGTCCCCGCGAGCCGGTGTGGGAGTACATCCTCGACGCCAATCTGGCCTGTGCCAACTTTCCCCACTTTGACGTGCCCATCTGCCTGGTGGGGCATACACACATCCCCGTCATTTTCTCGCTCAACGAGGAGGAGGCCCATTGTGAGACGTTGCTCCCTCCTGAAGCGCCCCTAAAGCTCGGCGAGCATCGCCTGATCATCAATCCCGGCAGCGTGGGACAGCCCCGCGATGGCGACCCGAGAGCCAGCTATGCCATGCTCGACCTGGACGACATGACCTGGGAGTTCCGCCGCGTCGCGTACGCGGTCGAGATCACCCAGGAGCGGATGCGTGCCCGTGGTCTCCCCCGCCGCCTGATCGACCGACTGGCCGTGGGCCGCTGACCGGGAACCTCGACGCCTCTCCCGTCGTCTAAAGGGCGAAAATCGGATCAAAGGAGAGCAGAGATGAAAAAGAGAATCCTTTACGGTGTCGTCGTTCTTCTCCTGGTGTTGGCTGTGGCTGGCTGCAGTTATCAGAGAGCCGCGCCGATGGCGGCGTATGACGAGGGTGAGGCGGCCGTCGAGAGAAAGGCAGTGATCGAGACGGGGAGCGGAGTGCCTAGTCTGCCTGGGGAACGGACTAGCGGTGGTGTGAGCGATGTTGCGAACGACGTTACCGTCGAGCGCCTCATCATCCGCAATGCCTCTCTCGATCTGGTCGTGCCTGATACCGAGGCAGCCCTGGCCGAGATCAACGACGTGGTGAACGAGCTGGATGGCTACGTGGTCGAGTCGAACGTGTACCAGTACCAGGAGGGACTGCAAGCGTATCTCACGCTGCGCATCCCCGCCGAAAAACTTGACCTGGCATTGGAGCGCTTTCGCGGCCTGGCCACCGAAGTGCGGAGCGAGAACATCTCGGGCCAGGACGTGACCCAGGAATACGTGGACCTCCAGTCGTACCTGCGCAATCGCGAGGCGGTGCAGGCGCGGCTGCTCGAGTATCTGGAGGAGGCCAAGACCACCGAGGACGCCCTGGCAGTTGACACGCAACTGCGCCAGATCGAAGCCGAGATCGAGCAGACCAAGGGGCGCATCCAGTATCTGGAGCAGTCGGCGGCGATGTCGCAGGTCACGCTTACCCTCACGCCTGACGAGCTGGCCCAGCCGATCCAGGTGGGTGGGTGGCACCCGGAGGGCACGCTGCGCAATGCCTTCCAGTCGCTCGTCCGCGTGCTGCAGTTTCTGGTAGATGCGGCCATCGTCATTGTTGTCCTCGTCTTGCCCGTCGTGCTCGTGATCGCCGCGCCTATCGTCGGCTTGGTCTTTCTCATCCGCGCCATCGTTCGACGGCGCCGTGCGCGCAAGGCGAGCTAGACGCAAACCTGGTCTGCAAACCAAAGATCTCCAGGGTTCTCCGGATCCCCGGAGGTCTTTTGTCGCACTTGCCTCAACCGGAGCCTGATGGTAGAATGGCAGCCAGGACTTGTTATTGGGGAGAAATCGATGCAAATACGGGCTGCAAGACCAAAGGATCTGAAGGCGTGTGGTGTGCTGGATCATTCGTATACCACCGATCGCGTCTGGCAGATGGAGACTCGGGAGGATAATGGCGTGTTGACCAGCGTTTTCCGGGAGGCGCACTTGCCCCGCGAGATACGAGTCGATTATCCTCGCCAGAAAGAGCACCTGCTGGCTGGTTGGCGGCGGCGCGACGGCTTCTTCGTGGCGGAAGAAGGGAGTGTGTGCGGATACGTGGCGCTGACGGCCCAACCAGAGCACGGCATCGCCTGGGTGGGCGATCTCGTCGTGGATCGGGGTTGGCGGCGGCGCGGCCTGGGGACGATGTTGTTGCAGACGGCGGTCCAGTGGGGACGTGACGAAGGTCTCGACCGGCTGGTGATCGAGGTGCCTACCAAGAATTATCCAGCCATTCGATTCTGCCAGTCGCGGGGACTGAGTTTCTGCGGGTATAGCGATCGGTATTGGCCCAACCAGGATATTGCGTTGTTCTTTGGAGAGCCTCTGTGATAGCGTGAGGCCGTGTTTTGGTTTATGGGTTTCTTGTCGGCGTTTGAATTTCAGAGTTTTCTTGAGCTGGTCAACGTAGTCCTTGCTTCGTTCGTCGTCATTTTCTCCTGTGCTCTTCTGCTTTACATCCTCATCTACAATTTCCGCAATCACGTGGCTCGTGCGTTCGCTGCTTTGCTGGCGTGCGTGATGCTCGCCTACTTTGCCGATTTGGCGCTGTTTGGGGTGGGGGACATCGACACGGCGATCCCATGGCTGCGGTTTCAGTGGGTCGGCATTGCGTTCATCCCGGCCGTCTACCTGGATTTTTCGAACGCTCTGTTGATCACGACCGGTGCGCGAAGCAAGATGCGCGACGCGGCCGTGTACATCAGTTATGGCCTGAGCGTGATCTTGCTTTGGGGCGCGGCTTTCGAGGACTTTGTCGTGTATGGCGGCCAGTTGACCCACGGCGCATTCCATTTGCAGCCCGGCCCGCTGTTTCCGTTCTTCGTGCTGTACTTTTTTGCAGCGGTGGGTTGGGGTGCCGTCAACGTTCTGTGGGCGCGCCGCCGCTGCCTCACCTCGACGTCGCGCCGCCGCATGACCTATCTGATGGTCACGTTTGCAGCGCCGGCGGCGGGCGTCTTCCCCTATCTCCTTCTCGCCGGGTGGCCGGCCTACGCGCCCAGCCTGGCGCTCTGGCTGCTGCTGGTGCTGGGAAACGTGGCTGTCGGCCTGATGTTGATGATCCTGGCTTACAGTGTGACCTTCTTCGGGGCGTTGACTCCCGATCGGGTAGTGAAGCGCCGTCTGGCGCGATTCTTGCTGCGCGGGCCGTTTCTCGCGATGTTATTGGTGGTGGTCATTCTCACCACGTCGCAGGCGGGCGGTTGGATCGGCCTGCCGGGAAACCGCCTGATGCTGTTTGGTGTCGTCGGGTTGGTGCTACTGATCCAGTTCTTTATCGAGATGACCAAGCCCTGGCTCGATCGGGCGCTCTATCGCCGGGATCACGCCGAGATCGAGTGGATACAGCAGTTGAGCAGCCGGTTGTTGACGACGACCGATCTGCGCCAGTTCCTGGAGAACGTGCTTACGGCCCTTTGCGATCTGCTGCGGGCGGAGACGGCCTTTGTGGCCGTCATCGACGACGGCAGGCCGCACCTGGAAGTCGTGTGCGGGGATCTGGAAGGTAGCGTGGCCGACCGGTTGTTGCCGGAAGCGTGGCGCTCTGTGGCCGTTCAGCAAGGCGAGTTAGTCGGAGGGCGGAGCCTTGAGCGACATGGAAATCTGTTCGTGTGGGACGGTTACTGGCTGGCCCCTTTGCGCACCAAAGGGCAGGATGTCGTCCTCGGTGTGGTGGGGGTGACCGCGCGTGCGCCTGAGCCTGATCTGAGTCCTGCAGAGGAAGCCGGCATGGAGACCCTGCTCGCTCAGGCAGCGGCAGCGCTTGAGGATCGCCAGCTTCAGCAGGGCATCTTTGGCGCGCTGGAGCAGATCATCCCAGAGATCGAGGACATCCAGCGCCGTCGGGGTGTGGTGCACTACGTCGGCGAGCAGGCGTTGGCCGGGTTCAGTGCGGTAGAGGCCCCCGAATTCAAGGAGTGGGTTAGAGATGCGCTGGGCCACTACTGGGGTGGTCCAAAGCTGATGATGAGCCCGCTGCTCTCTTTGCGGGTGGTGGCGCGTGCAACAGGGGAGCACGATGGCAACGTGACGAGAGGGCTGCGGGCGGTGCTGGAGCAGGCGATCGAGCGCCAGCGCCCGGAAGGGACCCGCCAGATGACCACGCCGGAGTGGATTCTGTACAATATCCTCGAGCTCAAGTTCCTTCAGGGACGGCAGGTGCGCGAGATCGCACGTCGCTTGGCAATGAGCGAATCCGATCTGTACCGCAAGCAGCGCATGGCCATCGAGGCGGTCGCCCAGACGCTGGCCGTGATGGAGCGGGAGGAGTTGAACAACGGCGGGGACGATTCGCAGAAGGTTTGACAACCCGCTGGCAGTGCCATATAATCGTCAGATAACGGCTATCCTGTGTGCTTGAGCTTGGTGAGGCTGGGTGGATGCTGGGCTGGGAGGGGAGGTTGCGATGGAGCCGTCAGGAAAGTGGATTCCGGGAGATGTAGCCCCGGACGAGGCGTACTGGCAGGCGCTTTTGAGCGGCGAGGAGGAGGTTAGATCGGTCTCTGTGGCAGACCAGGCCGATCTATGGGGCGGACGAGAGGTGGGTACCCAGGCGATCCCAAGGGCAACGAACGCCGAGGATTATTGGGAAGATGCCCGCAGGATCATGGAGCACGGCGACGAGTTAGAGCTGCCGGTGATAGGGTACAATCGGGGCGGCGTCGTCGTCGGATGGAACGGCCTACGGGGTTTCGTTCCGGCCTCTCGCCTGGTGAGCCTCCCGTCCTCTCTGAGCGAGGATGAGAGACAGCGTGCGCTGCAGCATCTCGTTGGAACGCGGCTGAAACTCAAGATCATCGAGCTTGATTCGGCGCAGAGCCGGCTTGTCTTGTCGGAGCGCGCCGGCTCGCTCGACGAGAGCCACCGGCAGGACGCGCTGGACCGCATCTTGCCCGGCGACGTTTGTCAGGGGCAGGTGACCAGTCTCTGTTCTTTCGGCGCGTTCGTGGATCTGGAGGGCGTGGAGGGATTGGTGCACGTCTCGGAGCTTTCGTGGGAGCGGGTCGAGCATCCCGGCGACGTGCTCGAGCCGGGTCAGCCGGTGGAGGTGTACGTGATCAACGTCGATCGCGAACGCGGGCGTGTGGGGTTGAGCCTCAAACGGTTAAAGCCCGACCCCTGGCAGTTCGTGGGGGAGCGCTACCAGGTCGGCCAGATCGTCGATGGCACCGTCACGCACGTGGTCGATTTTGGCGCTTTCGTGCGTGTGGAGGAGGGATTGGAGGGATTGATCCACGTCTCGGAGTTGAGCGAGGCCGACGACGTGCATCCGCGCGACGTGGTGCGGGTTGGGGATGCGGTGAAAGCGCTGATCATCAGCATCGACGGCGAGCGGCGGCGGATGGGATTGAGTTTGCGGCAGGTCGATGATCCGTATCTTGCAGGACAGGATGGGTTCTGAGCTGTCATTTGGGTGGGGGCAAAATGGCCAGACGGCGGGCGCAGCAATCAAAGAGCGAATTGGATTGGCGGTCGGTTCTTTCTGATCCCAAGTTCCGCGAGGTCGTGCAGCAGGCCCTGGCCGTGATCTTGTTCGTCGTGGGCGCGATCACGCTGCCGGCGCACGCCGGTTTGATCGGCGGGAACTTGATCAAGGGCTGGGCGAATCTATTGCGGTACCTGTTCGGCTGGGGTATCATTCCGCTGGCTGTAGCCGTCGCTGCCGTCGGCGTGCTGTGGCTGGCGCATCAACTCGACCATCCGTTAAAGATTCGGTGGCGGCCCCTCGTCGGTATGGAGCTGGCCTTCTTCAGCCTGTTGACGTTGACGCACGCCATCGCCGGGCGGGACGATGCGTGGGGCTTGGTGACGAGGGGGCAGGATGGCAGCCTGTTCTGCCAGGGGAGCGGCGGGCTGATCGGCTGGGCCATATCCGCGTTGCTGGTGAGATACGTTGGCACGGTGCTGACCGTGCTCGTCATGTTGCTCCTCTTGAGCCTCGGCCTCGGGCTGACCTTCGACGTGACCTTGGCCGACGTCAAGCACGCCGTGTCTGTGGTGCGAGAGAGCTTCTCCAGGCAGGAAGGGCGCCGGCGGGTGCGGCCGGCCGAGAGACGCGAACGGCCGCGTGTGTCGCAGCCTGCGCGCTCCGCGCCTTCCGTGCGACCCCGGCCCGCGCCGGCCGGAGAGTCCGCTCCACAGCAGGCCGTGCCGCTGACTCGGACACGGCCGCCCTGGGAATCCCCGCGAATCACGCCGACCCCTGCCACGGCCCGGCCTGCGGCGGCGCAGTCGCCGGTTGCTCCGGCCACGTTCCCGCAGAATCTGGAACTGCCGTCCATCGATCTGCTGAACGAGTCGAAAGGGCCGGCGTTGACCGATAAGGAAGTGCGCGAAAAGTCGCGCATCATCGAGGAGACGCTGGGTCAGTTTGGCCTGCCGGTGGAGGTGACCGAGGTGCGCGTGGGGCCGACGGTGACCCAGTTCGGCGTCAGTCCGGGCTTTGTGGAGCGGGGCGGTGGCGACCAGCGCCGCCGCCACAAGGTGCGCGTGAACCAGATCAGCACGCTGGCGGACGACCTGGCGCTGGCCCTCGCGGCCTCCCGCCTGCGCGTCGAGGCCCCCGTGCCCGGCCGTTCCATCGTCGGCATCGAGGTGCCCAACAGCAAGGTTCAGTTGGTGGGCGTGCGCGAGGTGATGGACACGGAGGATTTTCGCGAGCTTGGTTCGCCGCTGGCGATCGTCCTGGGGCGCGACGTCGCCGGTGAGCCGGTCGTGGCCGACCTGACCAAGATGCCGCACCTGCTCATCGCCGGCACCACCGGATCGGGCAAGTCGGTCTGCATCAAGGCCATCATCACCTGCCTGGCCTATAACAACACGCCCACCGATCTGCGCATGGTCATGATCGACCCCAAGATGGTGGAGTTGGTGCGCTTCAACGGCCTGCCCCACCTCTACGGCCGCGTGGAGGTGGACCTGGAGCGGGTGGTCAGGGTGTTGCGCTGGGTGGCGCTGAAGATGGACGAGCGATACAAGCTCTTTGCCGCCGCCTCCGCACGCCACATCGACGACTACAACCGCATGATGAAGCGGCAGGGGGAGCCGACCATCCCGCGCATCGTCGTGCTGGTGGACGAGCTGGCCGACCTGATGATGCTGGCCCCCGAAGAGGTGGAAAGAACCATCTGCCGCATCGCGCAGATGGCGCGGGCCACCGGCATCCACCTGGTGATGGCGACGCAGCGCCCCAGCGTGGACGTGGTGACGGGGCTGATCAAGGCCAACTTCCCGGCGCGCATCTCCTTCGCCACCGTCAGCCAGACCGACTCGCGCGTGATCCTCGACATGCCCGGCGCGGAGACGTTGCTGGGGAACGGCGACATGCTCTACCTGGCAGCGGACGCGGGGTATCCGGTGCGCGTGCAGGGCTGCTTCGTCTCGGAGGAAGAGGTGGAGCGCGTCGTCTCGTTCTGGCACGATCAGGTGGGAGCGATCGAGACGGAGGCCCCGTGGGAGCGCATGATGCGGCCCGGGGAGGGAACGAGTTTGGTCGAGGACGACTACGGCGTGGACGAGGACTTGCTCCAGAGGGCCATCGAGTTGGTGCGGCGCACCGGCAGCGCCTCGGCTTCGCTCTTGCAGCGGCGGCTGCGCATCGGGCATCCGCGTGCGGCGCGGCTGATGCAGGTGATGGAGGAAATGGGCGTGGTCGGCCCGCAGGAGGCGGCCGGGCGCACGCGCCGCGTGATCGGGGGGGATGAGTAGCGTGACCGACGCAGCAGCGCGGCGCCAGCCTTACTGCGGAGGGGAACCGAATCCGGTACAGATCGCGATCTACCGCTCCTGGGATGGCGCCCGCAAGATGCGCAGTATGTTCGAGATGTTCGAGTTCGCCATCCGCCAGGCCAGGATCGCCACCCGTTCGCGCCACCCTGATTGGGACGACGCGCAGGTCGAGGCCGAGGCCCGCCGGCTGGTAACGGGAACTGAGCCTGCTGTGGAGTAACGGGATGGCGGAAGTGCAACTCGAACAGGATCGCGCCTTTGGAGGAAGCCGGTGAGCTATCTTGGCCTGTTCGCCTGGTCGTTCGGGATCGCCATCGGCCCGGTGATCAGCCCCGGCCCCGTCAGCGCGGCGGTCGTTACGGAAGGTGCGCGGCGGGGCTTTCGCGTGGGGCCGCTATCTCCACGGGCCACGCGCTGATGGAGCTGCTGATGGTGGGCGCGCTGGCGCTGGGGATGGGGCAGGTGTTGAGGTATCCGCTCCTGGCGGCGGCGGTCGCCATCCTGGGCGGGGCGTTCCTGGTGTGGATGGGCGGGAAGATGGGCTGGGAGGTGGTGCGGCGCAGGCCGAGCCTGCCCCGAACGGACGAGGGCTCCGGAGTCCAGGTGAATCGCGGCCTGATCGGGTTGGGGATCGTGACGACGGTGAGCAATCCCTTCTGGTACGTGTGGTGGGTCGGCGCGGGGGGGGGCGTACGTGGTATCGACCCAGCAGGATGGGTTGGTGGCCCTGGCTGCCTTCTATCTGGGCCACATCGCCGCCGACTATGCCTGGAACACCTTTCTGGCCTCGGTCGTGGGCTCGGGCCGCCGCTGGCTGAGCGACCGTGTCTACCGGGCGATTCTCCTGGTGTGCGCTCTGTTCCTCGTCACCACCGGTGTGCGCTTCGTGTGGGCGGGGGTTGCGGGGGTGGGGTAACACAGCCGACGATGGTCTTGCTTCCCCGCCACGCATAGCGATCCCGGAGGTGCAGCCGGTAGATTGGGGTTTTGCGTCTGAACCGCCCTTGACAGGAGAAGCCTGCCCCGTCACGACCTGCCCACACTGTTGAGCACAACGCTGAAACCATAGACGCCCACGGTGCAGGCTTGGCCGGGGCGCTGGTATCCAACTTGCTTATGGGATGTGAACGACGGGGAAATACACCTATACAGTGGGAGGCGAGTTATGCCTGTATGCGATATCTGCAACAAAAACATCGCCTGGGAGGATGGTTACGTTCTTACCACGCGTCAGGTCGCAACAAGTGAGGCGTACTGGGAAGCGACGCTGAATGGCCCGTGGTCATACACACACGGCATAGATCCAAACGGGGGAACCCTGGCGCTACTGGCGCAGCAGCAGGCAGGCCAGTCTGATGGCTGGCTAACCTGCGAAGACTGCAGCCGGTTGTTCACGTTCGACCGGGCTGCCGCAAAAGCCTACGCAGAGCAACGCACTACAAATCCACCTGGGTCAGGACCGGCAAGTGTTCAAGAAGTCGCGCTCGCAGCGGCAAATGTCTGGGAGAGGCTGTATGGGTCGTGGCCTTCCAGCATTCAAAGAAGGTCTTGATTCCCAGACACAGGCCGGATGACAAGTCGCCCAACCCGACCGTGCCCATCGGCGCTCGAAAACAGCGGCGCTTTTGGGCGGCGGTGAGCAGCAGCCGTGGGTGCGAACAGCCGTCGGGGTGCGCTCTTTCCTCGGTTTGACAAGCCCTGCCGGTTGGGTATAGAATGCGGAGCGTGTCCGGTCTCCCGGCGCCGTAGGCGCAGTACTGCGCATAACGCGCCAGGGATGCGTCATACATAGACGCGATACTTCGCAGATTTGATAGTTGGGCGGCTATGCCCATGCAGGCTTTCCGCATAGAGAAAGTCGGGTGCACCCGTGATAGCGCAGGAGGAAAATGAAGAACCGAACGGCTCTATTAGTGCTCATGATCGCTATTGGCTTCACACTACCAGCATGTGGCCCTGGTCAGCTATTTGGCCCTACTTTGACTCCTATACCTACATCCACACCTACCCCGACTCCCACGCCTACACCGATGCCCACGCCCACGCCTACACCGACGCCCACACCTACACCAGTACCTGAAGCCAGAGGATCGCTCATCGACGCAGAGACAGACGAGCCCCTGGCGGGTGCGCGTGTTATTCTGTGTCTCCAGGACAGCGAGACGAGTTGCTGCATGGATGGCGATCTGAGCACCGTAACAGACGAAAGCGGCGAGTTCGCCATTCAGGTGCCCGGCCCCGGCGATTACGTTGTGTTCTACAATGTTTCCGGCGACATGCGCCCGGGCTGGGACGGTCTGTGTCTGGACTATGCCAAGCCGCCCATGAGCCTCAGTCTGCAAGACGATCTCCGGCCCATGTGGGAGAGCCTGGGCCGGGGCAAAATGTCGACGTGCATGTTTGTCTGGGCGGGCGAGATGGGCTGGTCAACCTATGTGTACTCGGAAACACAGGATCTGGGCTTTGTGTGGATGTGGGACAGGCCGGTGGCGGTGACCGTAACCAACGGCGTGGGCGAGATCAATCTGGCCGTATGGAATGTGGCCACTGAGAGCTGTGGTGACGAGTTTCGGCCAATTCGATAACGGCCGAAACTGGTCCTGAGAGTTGGTAAGTAGGTAGGTTGGGTCGAACGAAGTGAACCCCGACCTACTGGCTACACCGGCGTGCGGTTCGTGTGGGCGGGGATTGCGGGGGTAGGAGGGTAGGCTTCCCGGCTCTCGCCCGGCGCGGCTTCGCGACACCCTTCCCCGCTGGCGGGGGAGGGCGGCGACCGAAGGTCGCTAGGGAGGGGGCTGCACAGTCCCGCCTTGACAAGCCCTGCCGGTTGGGCATACAATCCGTGATGTGCCGGGTCTCCCGGCGCTCACATCCACGTTTCGCTGGCGCATGTACTTTTGTGGAGGCACGATGAGGCTCACAAGATCAGCGCGATACGTTTGTGTGATTCCCGTTCTGGCGATGCTGGTCCTGGTCGCCTGTTGCCCCCCGATAACGACAGTGCCGCAAGTTGCTGCGACAGTGCCCCCAGCCACCCAGGAGCCAGCGCCTCTTCCACTCTCAGAACCCGGCCCGTACCACGTGGGCATGCGCACGTTTGCGTCTGAGGATGCCAGCCGCGATAATCGCCAAGTCGGCATCACGGTGTGGTATCCGGCACTACAGCCCCAAGAAGCAACCTACAGCGGCCCTACCAACGATGCGGCCCCGGACCTCGGCGGCGCACCCTACCCCCTGATCCTATCATCGACCAAAATGGCCAGGGTACTTGCCCCATATCTGGTCAGTCACGGTTTCACCTGGGCCAGCGTCGATAGAATCGATACCTACGATCGGATGAATGAGCAGATGTTTGAACAACCGCTCGACATCCTGTTTGCCCTGGACCAGGCTGCCTCCAGTCCGCCAGAGGGACTGGAGGGCATGATCGACGCCGAACATGCCGGAGCCATCGGCTATTCCTTCGGCGGCTACAACGCGCTGGCCTTGAGCGGAGCACGCATCGACCCCGAACATTACCTGGCGCAATGCCCGACACCCGACGCCACGACCGAAGCGATCCTATCGCGCCTTTCCGCCTTCGACTGTGCACCGGCTCGCGAATGGGACGCGTTCGCCGCCTGTGCGGGCGAGGCTATCACAGCCAGTGAGGACGGACTGTGGCAACCGATGACGGATGAGCGGATTCGCGCGGTGATGCCGCTGGCCGGGGAAGGATGGTGGCTGTTCGGTGAAAGAGGATTGGCGGCCGTTGACCGGCTTACCCTGATGATCGTTGGCACCGAGGATGAACTCTACCGGGAAAACGCGTTCATCTTCGAGCACCTGGGCACACCCGACAAGGCGCTGATCTCGTTCGTCGGTCAAGGCCACATGATGGTGTACAACTCGAAGATGGTCGCCCGCATGGCGCATTTCGCGGTTGCGTTTTTCGGCTACCACTTGCAGGGGCGCCAAGACCTGGCCCGGTACTTTTCGGAGGATTTCGTCGCGCAGCACGATGACCTGGCCTGGGGTGTCTACACGGGCGAGTGATGTGTGCCGATAGCAAGCAAGTTGGTTGGGTTGAACGAAGTGAGACCCAACCTGCTGGCTGCTCGGTCCCTCGGTTTGACAGGCTCTGCCGGTTGGGTGTAGAATACTGGTGTGCCGAGAGCGATCCGCTGGAACGCGCCTGACCGCGAATCGGGAAGCCAACAGCTAGTGTAGCGCTCGGCGGTGGAGGTGAGGGTAGGGAGAGCATGATTCTCCCATCGCGAACAGCGAAGCGAGACTAGGGGTGTGACCGGGTCGTCCTCGGAACTAAATTGCTGCATACACTTTATCCACACTGCCGAAAACGACGATGAGACCATAGACGCAGTACCTTGGAGATTTGATGGTTGCGCGTATGACGATAGGGGCGCAAGACGTATGGTTGATGAAACGATATCTCAGGCTGAACCGCGATCCGCCAAATTGCTCAAGACGCTGGCAGTCTTGGGACTGGTGGCCCTGATCCTGGCCCTGTGCGTGCCCATGTACCGGAGTGCTATCTTGTGGTACTCGGAGTGGAACGGGCCTCACCGGAGCATCACCGACGTGGCCGATCTGGACGGAGATGGCGACCTTGATGTGATCGTCGGGCACACCCGATGGGAAAGGAAGGACATTTCGTGGGCTGGGATCATTCTGTGGATTAACCAGGGCGGCGGGCGGTTCGCTCGTAGCGACCAGGAGTTGCCCGGCGGTGTCTCGGCTGCTGCCGCAGATGTGGACGGCGATGAGGATGCGGATCTCCTCATTCTGGGTGGATACGAACTGATGCTCTGTCTCAATCAAGGCGGCCTCCAAGGGGGAAAGCTCGGAGTGTTCAAGACCGGTGGTTCCATCCGCCTATCGAACCAATGGCGTGGATACGCGGATATGGGCGGTTCGGTCATCCTGGGCGACCTGAACAACGATGGTGCAGTGGACGGTTTCGTCGCTGGCTGCTGTTATGGATCCGGCGAGGATCCTTTTGTCGATTTTTCCCATCTCCCATCCATCGCCTGGGTGTGGATCTACGAGCGGGATTCGAAGGGCCGGCTGGTGGACCACACCTTGAGCCTTGGGGAACTGGACGGGCTACCCATGCGGGCCGTTGCCCTGGGGGACCTGGACGGCGACGGCGATCTGGACGCCTTTGCTGCTGTTGGAGCACCGACGATCGGCGAAAGCGACAGCCTGGATGACCTGGTCCTTCTGAATGATGGGTCGGGCAACTTCACCGCCTCCAACCAGTGGCAGGGCTCCTCAGATAGCACCGCCGTGGCTCTGGGCGACGTGGACGGCGACGGCGATCTGGATGCCCTGGTAGGGACCAAGAATGGGGCAACCCTCTGGATCAACCGGGGTTGCGCGCCAGGTGGACAGGAGGCGATGTTTGCTCCTGCCGAGCAAAAGCTCTCTCGCGGCCAGATCAAGGCGGTCTTCCTGTACGACCTGGACGGCGATGGAGATCGGGACGCCCTGATCGCCGGGCTTCGGCAGGCCGTCATTTGGTGGAACGATGGGCATGCAGGGTTCACGCAGTCCAGTCAACGCTTTCGCTATTATGAGTCGGACGGCCTGGCGATCGGGGATTTCGACGGCGATGGCGCGCCGGACATATTTGCGGGCGCCGTTTATGAAGCCTACGCCGTCTGGTCCAACCAGGGGGATGGAACGTTCCGGGCAGGTGGCTGGCGTTAGGCCGATTAGAGAGGGTGCAGGAAGCGGTTGGTCGAGGGAGGTGGACTGTGAAAACGAAGGCGTTCTATCTATTCGCCCTGATGGTGCTGACCTCGGGGTACTGGCTGTATGCAGGTCTCCTGTTGAGCGCCCAGGGCCCCGGCTGGCTCGGCGTACTGGCGACAGCAGCCTGGCTGCTTGTCTCTGTGCTGGCCTTGGCCGCCATGAGAGTGAGGCACAGCGTGTGGATCTATGCCGGCCTCCTCGCCCTGGCAGCGTTGGCCATGCTACCCCCCGCGCTCGTTCGCGTCTTGCCGGCCCTCCTGTCGTTGGGGTTTGGGATCACGCCGTTGCTATCCCCCATCGTAGCAGTGCCCATTACCCTGCTCCTTTATTCGGGCCTGGCCTCTAGGACGTGGCAGCGTGCGGGCACGGCGGAAGGCGGGGACCTATCAGCAGAGCGCAAGCAGGCTGAGCGGGCCGCGGTCGTCCTCGTCCTGGGTGCGTTGACCCTGGTGTGTTGGGAGTTTATAGTTCTTATCCTCGGGCCCAGGTTTTCCATTCTTCTCAGTTGGCCGATCGTATTGGCGATCGTATCGTTGTCTGCCGGGGCGCTGGTGTTGGCCGCCAGAAAGGCGAGCCACATCGGTTGGATCTTGGCCGCGCTCCTCAGCCTGGCATCGCTATTCCTACCGGCATCCCTATTCTTGAAGCCTTCCGGACCGCTGTGGGAGCCGTTCTTATTTGAACACGCGATCGCGCTGCTCCTGATACTTTCTACGGCGCTGGTCGCTGTGGCGTTGCTCCTCAATTCGGGTCTGAACCTCCTTGGCGTGCGGCGGGTTACGGGCACGCCGGAGGGCGGGGACTCGCAGTCACGGTGCGAGCGTGCAGGCAAGACTGCTTGGTTTGTCCTTGCCCTGGGTTCGCTCTTGCTCGCCAAGGCGCTTCACAACCTGTATTGGTTCATAGTCTGGGACAATACGGGGGATTCGGTCGGTTACTGGTGGCTGACTTTCCCGGTATCGGCGGTGCTACTCTCCGGCGTCGTGTTGTCCATCGCCCTGCCGGGTAGAACGAAATTGGCAGGCCCCCTGTATTTGCTGCTCGTCCCAGCATTGCTGATCGGGGTCACCGCCTGCGCCCTGCGTGTCGATTTCGGCCAGTTGACGGAGGAGCGGGCGGAGCGCATCAGCCAGGCGCTGGAGACCTACTACGCCCGGGAAGGCCATTACCCCCAAGACCTGCGGCAACTCGTCCCCCGGTACCTCCTCTCGCTCCCCGGGCCGGTCGTCATCTATGGGCAGGATTGGTGTTACGACGGAGGCGAGGACTATTACCGCCTGGGCTACGTTGACCGAGAACACTGGAGCGCCCCTGTTCGTTACGGGCGGATCTACAAAGCGAAAGGGGAAGCCCTCGGTCTTCCCGACATCTGTGCTGAAGAGCTCGCGGCTCTGGAAGAGCGCGACGCGGCTCCCAGGGAGCGCAGGTGAGGGAGGACTTGCCCATTGGACAAAGCCTGTCCCGGGCCAGGTGATGGCCGGCAGGAGGGCGCCCCGCTCTGCCCCGATCGCGTTGCTGGCGGGCGGCAATGAGCAGCGACCGTGAGTGCGAACGGCCGTCGGGGTGCGCTCTTTCCTCGGTTTGACAACCCCTGCCGGTTGGGTGTAGAATACTGGTGTGCCGAGAGCGATCCGTTGGAACGCGCCTGACCGCGAATCGAGGAGCCAACAGCTAGTGTAGCGCTCGGCGGAGGAGGTGAGGGTAGGGAGAGCATGATTCTCCCGTCACGAACAGCGAAGCGAGATCGGAGGTGTGACCGGATCGTCCTCGAAACTGAATTGCCGCATACGCTTTGCCCACACTGCTGAAAACAGAGATGAGACCATAGATGCCCGCGGCGCAGGCTCAGGCCGAGGGGTGCAGATGGCGGAGGTGTTGAGTTTCGCCTTTGGCTCGGCTCAACCTACTGACTGCGGAGACGCTAAACAGGAGTACGAGGTTCATGAATAGTACCCCTGATGACTTGATACTTGAGGTTCTGTAGCAGCAATTGGGCTATGTCCGCAATGCTGATGAGCAACAAAGGGGGGCGTGGTGACAACTTTCGATCTCTTGAAGCGAGGAATAGCAGCTCTCAAAGCAGGAGAAAAAGCAGAAGCACGCAGATTGCTGACGCAGGTTATCCAGCAGGACGAGCGCAATGAGATGGCCTGGCTGTGGTTAAGTGGAGTAGTGGAAACCGACGAAGAATGTCAGATCTGCTTAGAGAACGTTCTTGTGATTAACCCTGAGAATATATCGGCTAGGCGCGGGTTAGAATCGCTTGCTCGTAAGGTGGGCATACATCCACTGAAAACAGCAGCGTCTCCATCACCAGAAGTACGGTTGTCACAGACAAGACCCGCATCTCCGTCAGTCGAGGGGACATCAATGGATATCAGAGCTCAACCTCACACTGAAGCGATTGCGAACGTGCCTCCGAGTGCGAAAGGAACGAAGAGAAAAAACGTGTCGATTTGGCAATGGTTACTTGCAGGAGGCAGCGCAGTGGTTATCTTGTCGTTAATTGGCTGTCTGCTAGCCTACTTGTTTGGATTCGTTCAACTGCCAGGAGTTCCGGCGACCGGACTGGTGCGTTTAAATGCACCAGCCACTGCCAATCCTACTCTCAGTCCGATACCAGAATTAGTGAAAAGGGTTTTGCCTTTGGACTACAAGTATGTATCAGATTACATCACAACAGGAGGAGGAGATAGGGTATGGGTGGTCGAGGTGGCTGAACCAAGCGACCCAATGACCTTGGGGCAGTTTGCAGTGTTTTTTCGTGAGTTTGCTTCAACTGTAGATACTACCGATGTTGCGTGGCTGAAACTGAGTATAGTTAGTTCGGAGGCTTGGATGCCATACGCCTATTGTGTTCGGTCAGGCCCTGCCCGTGCCGCTGCAAACGGGGACATCACTGACGAGGATCTGTTTATGCAATTCGACCGCTGTCCATAATTCAGCCGTCGCCCGTGCCAGTTTGGAGGGGCATCGTGGCGCAGCGGTGACCGAACCGCCTTGACAAGCCCTGCCGGTTGGGTATACAATCCGTGGTGTGCCGGGTTCCCCGGCGGTGGAGGCGAGGGGAAGCACAGCCGACGGTGGCTTTGCTTGCCCGCCGCAAATAGCGAAGCGAGACCGGAGGTGTGACCGGATCGTCCTCGAAACTGAATTGCCGCACACGCTTTGCCCACGCTGTTGAAAACAACGACGAGACCATAGACGCCCACGACGTAGACTCAGGCCAAGTGCTGGCAATGCGTCGGAGATGAGGCGCGGGCACAATGCTTCGTAGCCTCGATAGCTAGGTTGCAGAGCTTCTTCTGGGGAGGACCGATGAGGAACATAAATGCTGACGACCTTATCAACTTTGCCAAGTCATTGGAAGGGCAAGAGCTGTATACTGCTGCGCAGAGGAAAAGATTCACTGTTCGAGTTATCAGAAATACCTTGGTATACACGCCTTTGTCTGGCATTCCGCGCGTACACTCGTATAAGCGGCTGGTACGTTTCTGTAATGAGTTTTCCACAACGAAATCTCTCAAGCCAGCAGACTATGCGCATATAAGTTGGAATGCTTCTTATCTTCTGGTTATTATCGCCCAGTACATCGAAAGACAACCCGCGCGATAAGGGGCTGCTTGTTCATGATGGCAATAGTGCAATGCTAGCGTCAACTCTGTAGGCTGCCCGGCCCTTTTTCCAGTTTGCGCTGCCTGTCGGCTGGGTGTAGGATACTGGTGTGCCGGGTCTCCCGGCGTTGGAGGGTGGGGTAGCGCAGCCGACGATGGCGTTGCTTGCCCGTCGTAAATAGCGAAGCGAGACCGGAGGTACGCCAGCGCGATTGGGGTTTTGCCCCTGAACCGCACGCGACAGGAGAGGCCTGCCCCGTCACGACCTGCCCACACTGTTGAAAACGCCGCTGAAGTCATAGCCGCCCACGGCGCAGGCTTGGGCAGCATCACCCCCTGTAATATAGGGCAGGCGGGGTGAGGACTAATATTCATGCAAATGACAGTCACTTTCACGAGATGGAAGCCCGAGAGAAACTTCTATACTGACAATCTTGATTGTTTGTTTGAATTCTCTGTAGTTGACTCTTCGCTCATAGGAACCCCGCGAGAAATTGGAAGTAAGCATATTGTCAGAGTAACCATAACCGATACATTGATGAACGACTGGAATCTTGCCGGTGCTGAGGGGTCAGGGATTACTGAGGAAATGGTCAAGGTGGCGTTTCAGGGTGCGGAAGAATACATATCAGAACAACTGAGGAAAGGCCTCTTGTCGGAAAAAGAACTACCCTCTCTCTTCATGAGCACAAAGGATTTTCCTTCCTCTTGCCCGTATAACATTGCAAATATCCATTATCCCGAGAAAACAACCTTTGAGGTTACGATAGATGAAAGGATTGACCAACCTCACGAACTTAACCAAGCAAGAGGGGGTCCCAAGGCCGTTATACTTACCGCCCTTCCCGTTGAGTACAAAGCCGTTCGCACTCACTTAACCGACCTTCAAGAAGAAACTCATCCGCAAGGAACTGTTTACGAAATAGGCAGATTCTCATCCATAATCCGTTCCTGGGAAGTGGGAATTGTAGAGATTGGAGAGGGGAATCCTGCCGCTGCCTTGGAGGCCGAACGAGCAATTCAATATTTCAAACCTGATGTCTGAGGTTGACCCCATTTACTAGACCACGAAATGGCCAAAAGAAATGAAAGTCTTGCATCGCCAGGAAGCTCGCGCCCGCCCCAAGGAAAGGGAGAAAGGGCAAGAAAACGGCCCTTCCCCCCTCC
>Ga0315548_1000741_pt1 | contig 29778 bp, 28 predicted proteins | sample SalMarSW160110MG_2_FD_202540 | JGI IMG/M metagenome (GOLD analysis project Ga0315548, IMG submission 202540) | Salt marsh sediment microbial communities from the Plum Island Ecosystem LTER, Massachusetts, United States - Salt Marsh Sediment SW1601-110 ... | reverse complement strand
GTAGTGAAATCAATTGACTTAACCAGCCAGCAACTGTTAACATTTAAATATATGGAATCCAGGCTTAAGTTATTCCCGCCGGCCTCGGTTGTTAATGATAGCGGTCATCTGGTTATCGGCGGCTGTGATACCGTAGAGCTGGCCGCTGAGTTTGGCACACCCCTTTACCTCTTTGACGAACTCAGCCTGCGGAACAGGTGTGCCGAATTCAAGAGGGAGTTCGGCCAGCGCTATGCCGATACCGCTGTGTTATATTCTGCCAAGGCTTTTATCAACAAGGCTCTGGCCCAGATCTTTAATGAAGAAGGGTTGGGGCTGGATGTAGTCTCCGCTGGCGAGATGAGCATTGTCCGTTCCGCCGGTTTCCCTGTGGATAAGGTCTATTTCCCCGGCAATAATAAATCGGCCGAGGAATTAAGGATGGCTCTGGAGTGGGGTATCGGGCGTATCGTGGTGGACAATTTCTATGAGCTTAACCTGCTGAGTGAGCTTGCCAGGGAGCGGGGTGACAGGGCCGATATACTTTTACGGCTTTCCCCCGGCGTGGACCCTCATACCCACCGCTATATCATAACCGGTAATCTCGATAGTAAGTTTGGCGTACCCATGGTCCATGCCGAGGAGGCGCTGACTGCCGCTCTGGCTATGCCCCAGCTTAACCTGCTGGGGTTGCATTTTCATATCGGCTCACAGATTGCTGAGTTTGAGCCCTATCAGCAGGCGATAGACATTATCCTCGGCTTTGCCGCCGAGATGAAGCGGAAGCACGGTTTTGAGATGGAGGAGCTGGATATCGGTGGCGGCTTTGCCATTCAATACACTTTAGATTCCCCCGCCCCGCCCATTGCTGCCTATGCCGAGGCGATAACCTCCGGTATTATTAACGGCTGCCAGAGGTTAGGGCTGGCGCAACCGAGGCTTGTTATTGAGATGGGGCGGTCGATGGTGGGGCGGGCGGGCGTGGCCCTTTACACGGTGGGGGTAGTCAAGGATATCCCCGGTGTCAGGTGCTATGTCTCGGTAGATGGCGGCATGGCTGATAATATCCGCCCCGCCCTTTACGGAGCTGAGCTTGAGGCAGTGATCGCCAACCGTATGAAGGATAAGTTAGCCGGTAAGTTCACCATTGCCGGTAAGTTCTGTGAATCAGGTGATATATTAATCAGGGACATTGAGTTACCGGGGCCCGTCGCCGGCGATATCATCGCCGTACCGGGCTGTGGTGCTTACTCAATACCCCAGGCGAGCAACTATAACGCCTCGCTTAGGCCGGCGGTGGTTATGGTTAAGGAAGGCAGGGCACGCCTTATCCGGCGCCGGGAGACCTTTGATGACCTCACCCGGCATGATTTAGTCTAGGGGGTTTGGTGTGTGGCAGATAGTAGGGCAATCTAGGGCGGTATCCTTGCTCCAGCGCAGCCTGGAGCAGGGAGCGGTGGCTCATGCCTATCTCCTGGTGGGTCCCCCTCACGTCGGCAAGATGACCCTGGCGCTGGATTTTGCCCGGGTGGTGAACTGCCAGGGGGGTGAGCCTCCCTGTGGCTCGTGTGACGCTTGCCGGAAGATAGCTTCGGGTAATCATGCCGATGTCCAGGTTATCGGCTTTAACTCCGCCGGTAACTCCAATGATAAGCCGCGTACTGAAATCGGCATAGACCAGATTAGAGAAATACAGCATTCTTCCAACCTGCCCCCTTTCGAAGGCAGCTATAGAGTATACATTATTGATGGAGCTGAGCTCATGTCAACGGAAGCGGCTAACTGCCTGCTCAAGACTCTGGAGGAGCCGTCAGCCGGGGTAATCTTTATTCTGCTCACCGCCAACGAGTCAGTTCTGCCAGCTACCGTGGTTTCCCGCTGCCAGCGATTGGAATTACGCTCGCTGGCAATTTCTCAGGTAGGGGTTGCCCTGGGTGAACGCTGGAGCGTTGAACCGCAAAAGGCTGAGCTTCTGGCTAGGCTCAGTCACGGCTGCCTGGGCTGGGCGATATTGGCGGCCGGGGATGATAGCTTACTCGAGCAGCGCAGCCAGAGGTTAGACAGGTTGCTTGACATAACGAGTGCCGATTACGAGGAGCGTTTTGACTACGTAAATCAGCTGGTAGCCTGGTTCAGCCAGAGCCGGAGTCTGGTTCAGGAAATACTTGATTTGTGGCTCGACTGGTGGCGCGATTTGTTACTGGTCAAGCTTGGCTGTGGTGACGGCATCACCAATATTGACCGGCAGGACCTGCTGGCTAGCCTGGCTCAGGGTTATGGCCTAGTGGAGATAAGGTCTTTTATCAGCAGTATTCAGTCGGCGGGAGAACACCTCAAACAGAATGCCAACCCGCGTTTGGTGCTGGAAGTGCTGATGCTCAGCATACCGGAAAGGAGAGCGGCGGTAAATTATGGCTGATGTTGTTGGCGTACGTTTCAGGAGAGCCGGAAAGATATATTACTTTGACCCGGCGGGTATCGAGCTTGAGGTAGGCGACTATGTCGTGGTCAAGACCACTCGCGGACAGGAGCTGGGCAGGGTAGTTATTACCCCCGGGCAGGTTTCGGACGATGAGGTAACCAAGGAACTGAAGCCGGTAGTGCGCAAGGCTGACCAGGAGGATATCGAGCAGGCCAGGGAACTTGAAGCCAAGGAGGCTCAGGCTCTGGCCGAGTGTGCCAAGCTGATAGACAAATTCAGGCTGCCAATGAAACTGCTATCGGCGGAATACAATCTTGATGGCAGTCGGCTCACCTTTTTCTTCAGTGCTACCGAGAGGGTTGACTTCCGCGAGCTGGTTCGGGAGTTGAACAGTCGTTTTAAGCTGCGTGTCGAATTACGCCAGCTGGGACCCAGGGATGAGGCCAAGGTGGTGGGTGGCTTTGGGCGGTGCGGGCGTCCTCTGTGCTGTATGGATTTTTTGGCTGAGTTCTCTCCCGTTTCAATCAGGATGGCTAAGGACCAGGATTTACCCCTCAACCCGATGAAGATATCCGGTGTCTGCGGGCGCCTTTTATGCTGCTTGGCTTATGAAAGCGGGCAGTACCAGAGCATGAAGAAGCAGATGCCCAAGGTAGGCCAGCAGGTGTCCACAGCTATGGGACCGGCTAGGGTATTGGGTAGTAATCCACTCAAGGAAACGGTGCTGGTTGAGACGGATGGCCAGGCAAGCGTAGAATTACCTCTAAGTGAAATCAATCCTGAAGAAAAGCCCTCTAAAGAGGGTTAGTTCTCACTGTGGCAGGTATTTCTGCCACTGACTCTGGGTTTGCCGGTAGCGATGGGGGATGTAGAAGTAGGCGTCACCTCGTGGCGGCGCTGGTTGATGAATTAGTTTCATTCCGGCTTCTTTGGGGGTCTTACCCGCCTTGCGCCGGTTACATGAGATGCAGGCGCTGACCACGTTTTCCCAGGCATGTTCGCCGTTGCGGTATCGGGGGATGACGTGATCCAGGGTAAGCTGGCTGGTTTGCTTGCCGCAGTACTGGCAGGTATAGTGGTCCCGGTGGAAAATCTCCAGGCGGGTCAGCTTCCTCTGCGGGCGGGGACGTTTAATCAGGTAAGCTAAGCGGATTACCGAAGGCAGGGGGAAGTCCTTGCTGGCGGCGTGGATAAATCCGGCGCCATTCTCCAGCATCTCTGCCTTACCGTGCTGCATCAGCACTATGGCCCGCCGCACCCGGCATACGTTGAGCGGCTCATAGCTTTGATTTAATACCAGAACCGGCAGATTTATTGCATTCACACTCATAATACAAAAGCCAGCCTATTTTACAAAAAAGCGATAGAGCTATGCAAATTGGCGGCTAGCCCCGGCGCTCTTTCCGCCCCCGAGTCGTCTTCTCTTGGGTGCGTCTGCCCGACCAGTAGTCCGGGGTGGTGATATTGAAAAAGTTGCTTATTTGGGGGTCAACGAGCCTTGAGCTTATCGGGCTGTCAAGCTCATCGGTGGTGCAGTTAGTGGTCACCACGGTTGGCAGCCGGTAGTTATAGCGATGATTGATAATCTGGAAGAGCTTCTCCTCGGCCCAGGGGGTGGTTGTCTGCTTACCGAGGTCATCTAGGATGAGCAGTGGGGCGTTCTTGACCTCTTCGAAGAGCTGGTCATAGGTCACCGGGCTCTCCGGGCTGAAGGTGGAGCGCAGGTGGTCGAGCAGGTCAGGCACCACCACAAATTTTACCGGCTGGCCCTCTTTGAGACGGTAGTTGGCGATAGCCGCCGCCAGGTGAGTCTTGCCGCAGCCGTTAACGCCCTGAAAGACCAGCCAGTTTTCGGGTGATTTGGCGAATTCAATGGCGATATCAAAAGCTTTCTTCAGGTTCTCGCGCTGCTCCGGCGGTAGATTTACCCGCTTCCAGTCAAATTTTTCGAAGGTCATGTTCTGCAGCAGCCTGGCTTCAAGGCCGCTGTATTCACGCAGGCGGCTCTGCTGCTCCTTCTCCCGTTCCCGTAATGTACAGCTGCAGGGCACGGTCCGGCTGTAGTCCGGCTTGCCCGAGGGCAGGCGTGGGTGGACGAAGCCAGCCCCCTTACAGACAGGACAGGCCGAGCCTGGTGGTGCTTCTGCCGTTTCTTCAGCGCTTGACAATGTGCCCGTATTTTTGCTTGATGTATTTGTCCGGGCCTGTCTTTTTAGAATCTCTCCGATGTGTTCCATCACTCTTACCTTCGGCTGACCAGTTTTCTAAAATCTTGGCGATGTACTTAATGTTCCGCTTGTTATGTAAGACTGCTTCTTTAAAGGCATCTCTAATCAAACTAATGGGGTATAACTTTTCGATGTCAAGTAGCTCTTCAGCAGCCATTGGGCCAAGTATACCGATGTTCTGCTCATAGAGGGTAAAGATGTCGGGCGGCTCCACGGTGTCAACATAGGCTGCCTCTCTGGCTTGAAGTCCGCTTAACTTAATTTCACCATTTTGAATCTTGGCCATGACCTGCCTGTCCGCCTCGGTATTGAGGAAGTAGATATCTTCAGGCATACCGTCTCTATCCAGTGCCAGGTGAAGGATGGTACCCCGCCCGGCAGCCGTCTCCAGGGCATGGCGCAGCACCTCGTCGGGCGGCTGAGTACCCCCTTTAAGATTGCTCATCAGGCTTTTATTACTTAACAGCTCTTTATGGGTGGTAAAGCGGGGGTAGCCCCGCTTGTGGTAAAGTATCTGGAAAATGTGGAGGGTTGTTTTCAACTCGGCGATATCGCTGATTTGAGGCAACAGCCTGCTCAGGAATAAATCGGGTACGGCGGTAAATTTCATTTTAGACGGGAAACCTTTAAATTGTTCCATAATAAACTAAACCGGTATAAGGTTTTATAGCAGACTCGGCTCTTGGTTGGGGATATTCTCGAACTTAGCCATCCTCGGTTTGAACAGCAGCTTAACTACACCGGTGGGACCGTTGCGGTGTTTGGCGATGATAATATCCGCCGGCGGCGGGTAGCTTTCACCGGGGTGCTCCCGTTCCCAGTCCTCTTTGCTGGGAAAGTAGTATTCATCGCGATAGACAAAGATAACGACGTCGGCATCCTGTTCAATGCTGCCGCTCTCACGCAGGTCAGAAAGCTGGGGTTCGTGTGAGGCTCGCCCCTCCGGGGCGCGGCTTAGCTGCGATACCGCCAGCACCGGGGCGTTAATCTCGCGGGCAAGCCCTTTCAGGGAGCGGGAGATTTCGCTAACCTCCTGGACCCGGTTATCCGACCTTCTATCTCCCTGCATTAGCTGCAGGTAGTCGACGATGATCAGGTCAACGCCGCGCTCATAGTAGAGGCGGCGGGTTTTACTTCTCATCTCCACCACCCGCAACTGGGGGGTATCATCAATATAGATTGGGGCTTCGGAGAGCCGGCCGATGGCGTCCATAATCCTCTGTTCCTGCTCTTCAGTGTGATGCCCGAGGCGAACCTGCCGGGAATCAACCTCGGCTTCGCTGGCCAGCAGGCGCAGCACCAGTGGCTCCCGGGCCATCTCCAGGCTGAACAGGGCCACGCAGGCCCCCTGTTCCACAGCGGCATTTCGGGCCAAGCTGAGGGCCAGGCTAGTTTTACCCATACTAGGCCTGCCGCCAACAATAAGCAGGTCAGAGCGCTGAAATCCGCCCAGGAATTCGTCCAGACCGGCAAAACCCGAAAGCACATAGGGGATTGGTTCCCTTGGCTGGCCTTCTACCTCAGTGGTGGTTTCAAAATACCGGTCCAGCACCTGGCGAATATGGGTCAGGTCCCGCCGGCTTTGCCCGTGGCGCAGCCGGAACAGAACGTCCTCGGCATCGTTAAGGCTGCGGTCAACATCAGGGTCAGCCCGATAGCCGATGTTAGATATCTGTCCCCCGGCATCAATCAGACGCCGCATTATCGAGAGGCGATAGACAATCTGACCGTAGTGCTCGATATCAAGAGAGGTGGGGCAGATAGCAATTAAATGGCTCAAGTTGGCGGCACCGCCGCAGCTCTCCAGTTTGCCCTGCCGGTCGAGCTCCTGGGCCACGGTAATCTGGTCTATAGCTTCATCGCGCTCGTAGAGTGAAAGGCACGCCCCGTATATCAGCGAGTTTCGTTCGTTATGGAAGTCCGGTGGTTGAAGTACGGCGGCAATCTTATGGATAGACGTACCGTCAATCAGCAGCGAGCCGATTACAGCTTCCTCAGCATCAGTATCATGCGGCGGCAATTTGTCGCCATTCATTCTGTCTTCTCTTCCTTCTTTGTCTTGGTTGCTTTCTTGGTGGCCTTCTTCTCGGTCTTGGTAGTCTTGGCGGCTTTCTTAGGCTTCTTCTCTGCCTCAGGTTCCTCGGCTACCTTCTTTCTGGCCTTTTTCTTTTCCTTGGCCGCTTTCTCTTCTTTCTCCGGGGCTTTCTTCTCTTTCTTGGCTGCCGTCTTTTCTGTCTTCGGCGCCTTCTTCTCCTTGGCAGCCTTCTCCTCTGCCTTGGGTGCCGCCTTCTTCTTAGCTGCCTTCTTTTCTTTCTTTGGCGGCTTCTCTTCTGCCTTCGCTTCCTCCTCGGTCACGGTAACCTTTATCTTGGGTGCGATGTCCTTACCCAGTTTAAGGGCTATCTCGTAGCTGCCCAGCTGGCGGATAGGCTCCTCCAGCTCTATCTTTCTCTTGTCGATTTCAAGCCCGGTAGCATTCTTCAGTTCGTTGGCAATATCGGCGCTGGTGATAGAGCCGTAAAGCTTATCTTTGGCCCCGGCTTTAGCTTTGAGGCTGATCTCCTTCCCTTCCAGCTGGCTGGCCAGTTCCGTAAGTTCGGCGGTAAGGCGGACTTCTATCTTTTTGGTCCTGGTTTCTATCTGGCTGACTGCCTGGGGCTGTGCCAGGGCGGCCAGTTTTCGGGGGATGAGATAGTTCCGGGCGTAGCCATCAGCCACCTCTTTTACCTGGCCGGCTTGAGCCACATTGGGTATATCCTGGAGGAAAATAACCTTCATAATTTCACCTTACTTATTATACTTTACTTGTTGGCGGAGCGCTAGGCTATTGAGCGAGAAATTTTTCGGTATTTACGGCGGCGGTGGCGCCATCTCCGGCAGCGGTTATCGCCTGGCGAGCGGAGTTTAAGCGAATATCGCCGGCGGCAAAAACACCTGGTATTTTAGTTTCCATCCGGTCGTTGGTTATGATAAAGCCGGCTTTATCCAGGGGTAAAAAGCCTTTAAGGTAGTCGGTGTTGGGCTTAAAGCCGGTAGCGATAAAGACGCCGGCTACATCCAGGTTAGACTTCTTGCCGGTTTTCACCTGGCGCAGGTTTAGCCGCTTGACCATATCTTCACCCTCAATTTTCTCTACCACCGTATTCCAGAGGAATTTTATTCGGGGCTCCGCCCGTGCTCTCTCCTCCAAGATGCGGGTGGCGCGGAGCCGGTCGCGGCGGTGTATCAAGATAACCTTTGACGAAAATTTTGCCAGGTGTAGAGCTTCGGTAATGGCGACATCGCCGCCGCCAACCACGGCTACTGGCTTTTCCTTAAAGAAGGGGCCATCGCAGGTAGCACAGTAAGATACCCCCTTTCCGGTAAGCTCTCTCTCCCCCGGAGTACCCAGCTTGCTCCGTTCCGAGCCGCTGGCGATAATCACGGCTTTGGCGGTGAAATCGCCCTTGGTGGTCTTCACTGCCTTTTTATCTCCTTTAAGCTCGATGCTGGTAACCTCGGCGGTAACGATATTCAGCCCGTATTTGGCTGCCTGCTGCTGCATGAGCTGTCCAAGCTCGGCGCCGGAGATGCCTTCAGCAAAGCCAGCGTAGTTTTCCACCAGTTCGGCATCGGTTATCTGGCCGCCCAATGCCCCCCTCTCTATGAGCAGGCTGCTGAGCCGGGCCCGTGAGGTATAAATACCGGCGCTGAGTCCGGCCGGCCCACCACCGATTATTATTACATCGTATTCTTTTTTAGTTTTGGCGGTCATCGCTTTATTTTAAGACGGCATCCAGGTCTCGCTTCAACTCTTCTTTGGGCTTATAGCCCACAATTTGTGACGCTGGCTTGCCCTCTTTGAAGATAATGAGATTGGGGATAGCCATTATATTATACTTAGCGGCAGTCTGGGCGTTCTGGTCGACGTCCAGCTTGGCAAAGGTTATTTTGTTGGCGTACTCCTTGGCCAGCTCTTCCAGCACTGGCGCCGCCATAAGGCAGGGTCGGCACCAGGGTGCCCAGAAGTCTACCAGCACCGGTATCTTTGACTCTAGCACCTGTTTGGCAAAGCTGGCGTCACTTACTTCGATTGGTTTGCTCATAACTTTCCTCCTTAATTATTCGGCATATGTCCCGTTCTACTGTCTGTTTGGCCAGGCCGATAGCGTTTTTTATCGCCTTAGCCTGGCTGCGGCCGTGGGCGACGATAATATTTCCGTTTACCCCCATCAAGTATGCCCCGCCGTATTCGGTATAGTCCACCCTTTTAACCCAGGAGCCCAGGCCTATATCCCGGAGCAACTCTCGTCCGCGCAGGTGATAGGCGGTGGTGAAAATATGGCCGGCCTGTCGTGCCACATTGGCGAGGGTGTCACCCATTCCCTCGATGGTCTTGAGCACTATGTTGCCGGTGAAGCCGTCGGTAACGATAACGTTGGCTTTTCCTTTCATTACATCCTGGCCCTCTATATTGCCGATAAAGTTCAAGCCGTTGAGCTTTTTAAGCAGCTTGTGGGTCTCCTGAGTCAGGCGGTTGCCCTTGATTTCCTCCTCACCGTTGTTCAGCAGGCCAATACTCGGGTCGCTGATGTCGAGAATATGTTCGGTATAGACACTGCCCATCTGAGCGAACTGGACTAGGTTGCGGGGGCGGCAATTGGCGTTGGCACCGGCGTCAATAAGAAGGGCAGGGGCAGGAGGGTTGATATCAAGAAAACTACCCAGGGCGGGGCGGTCGATGCCCTTTATCTTTTTCAGGTTGAGCAGGCCGGCGGCTAGTACGGCGCCGGTGTTACCGGCGGAGACGAAGGCGCTAGCGGCGCCGTCTCTCACCAGGTTAACGCCGATAACTATCGAAGAGTTCGGCTTACTCCTGACTGCCTTAAGCGGATGTTCTTGGTAGCTAATAATCTCTTTGGCATCGATAATACTGAGGTTCAGTTTACTCATGTAGTGGCCGGCCAGCACGTGCAGTATTGACTTATTGCCCACCAGGGCAATGTTGACGTTATACTCCTGGGCTGCTTTTATGGCTCCTTTGACTATTTCCCTTGGGGCATACTCCCCCCCGGCAGCATCTATGGCAATTATCGTTTCTTTATTACTCATAATTTTTTAGCTACCAGGGCTTCTCTCCCACATATCACAGCGGCCTCCCCACCGGGCCAGAACCTTCCCGTTAAGTGAAAGCTGGGCTATCTCGCACAGGTTGGGGCAGGCCTTGCATTCAAACGAGGAGGTGCGGTATTTTATCTCGCTTATGCCGAACCCCTTAAACTGGCTTGCCTGCTGTCTGGTGCTCATCTCCTCATGCACCAGCAGGGCGGCACCTATGGCCCCCATCACCTCGTGGTGGGGTGGGACAATCACCTCGATATCAAGCTCTTCCCGCAGGGCCTTAACTATACCCTGGTTGAAGGCAACCCCGCCTTGAAATATTACCGGCGGTTGAATGTCCTTGCCCAGCCCCACGTTATTCAGGTAGTTGCGCACCAGCGCCTGGCAGAGACCGTAGAGGATATCCTCGGTGCGGTGTCCCATCTGCTGTTTGTGTATCATATCCGACTCGGCAAAGACGGTGCACCGCCCGGCGATGCGCACCGGCGTGGTGCTCTCCAGGGAGCGCTGGCTGAACTGCTCGATGCTCATGTTGAGGCGCAGCGCCTGATGGTCGAGGAAGCTGCCGGTGCCGGCGGCACAGACCGTGTTCATACCGAAGTCGGTTACTATCCCGTCTCTGATAATAATGATCTTGCTATCCTGCCCCCCGATTTCAATAACGGTCTGCCCCTCGGGAAGATAGTTCAGGGCGCCTACGGCGTGGCTGGTAATCTCGTTCTTGACCAGATCCGCCCCGACTATAACCCCGGCCAGGTAGCGGGCACTGCCGGTGGTAGCCACCCCGCCGATGTCAACATCTTTGGGCAGCTGGGTTTTGACCTCCCTCAGGCACTGCTGCACCATCTCGATGGGCTTGCCCTGTGTCGGCAGGTAGAGGTGTCCGACCAGCTTATCGTTACTGTCCAGCACGGCCAGCTTGGTGGTTACCGAGCCGACATCAATGCCTAAATAGGTTTCCATACACTTTCCTAAACCTTCACTTTGGCCCGGCGGCGGTGCTTGAGCAGGTCGACGAAGGCTTCCAGCCTGGTCAGCATTCCCGGTTTACCCAGCTGCTCATCACAGAGTATGGTCAGCACCGGGATATTCTCCTTTGTCGATGGCATGATATTCTGGGCCACTATCTCCGGCATACAGGTGAAGGGCGCCAGGTGTATCAACCCGTCATAATCTTTGGCGTGGAGCACCTTCTCCCCCACCGTTTCCCAGCCCTCCCCCCCGATGTCCCGCTTTAGGTAGGGCATGGCCGCCTTATGGAGCCGGTCCTTCTCGTTCACCCCCAGCGGGTTGAGGAACAGGCTGAATTTAGTCCACTCCGAGGTGAATATACTCCTTCTCACCTCTACCCCCAGCCGGCCCAGCTCCTTCTCCACATCCAGGTTGGAGAAGGGTTCCAGTAATACATAGAATTCACCGATTATACCCACCACCAGCGGCTCGGCGCTATCATCCCTGTCTACCTGGTCTAGCTGTTCCATGTAGTCCGTCTGCACTCGCTTCAGGGTATGGTGATCGTCTGCCTGGTCGGTAGCCTTAACCGCCTGGGCGAATAATCTATCGGCTGTCCCTTTTACCTGCTCTCGGGGGCGCACCTTCTGTACGGCTCGTTCTATCCTGTCCAGAGTGTTCAGTTTAGCCAGGCCAAAGCGGAAGGCTGAGATAATCTTAGGCCAGGGGGCATTGTTTGACAAGTGCTTAAGCAATTCCAGTAAGCCGAAAAGCTTCCGCTGTGAAATCCCTAAACAGAGTATTTCAGCATCATACCCCAGGTCATGGAGCACCTGCTCCTGTGTCTTGTAGTAGTAGCCCAGCCGGCAGATGCCGGAGCCGGCGGGCATGAGCAGGGTATCGGCGCCTGCTTCAGCAGCTTCAATCAGATTGCCCATGGTTAGTTTGAAGGGGATGCACATCCCCTCCGGGGAATACCTGACCCCCAGCGACAGGGTGCGCTGGCTGGTGAGTGGTGGTACTATGAAGTCCAGATCCAGCTTCTGGGCCAGGGCTCTAAGCGGTATATAGAGGTTTCCCATATGTGGCATGCTTACGCGCATACTTCGGCCTCTCTCCGCTTTTTTCTTTGTATCATATCGAGGAAGGCTTCCAGCCGTGTAACCACGCCGGCTTCAGCGGAGTGTTCTTCCAGAGTGAGGCTCATGAACGGTGTCGTCTTCAGCCTGATTGCCTGCCGCTGTACCATATCCATCATCAATGAATCGGGCCCGCAGCCGAAAGCTACCACCCCGATGACCCCGTCCACCCCGCTTTCCAGGTAGTGCCCACCGCTCCCTACCACCTCCTCTTCATAGGTCCAGTAAGGTCTGCCCGTCAGCCTGGTTACAGCTGTTTCTAATTGCTCGGTGGTGAGCATCTCCGGCGCCGGCGTCCGGTACCCGGCTTGCTCCAGGCGGTGGATGAGGCGGTGGTTTATCAACTCGTCGTAGAGCAGGTAGGGATGCCCCACCAGGGCTATGGCTGGCTGATCTGTTTTTTGGGGGGGTGTTTCCGCTCCGGATATTCGGGCTATCGCCTGCGGCGGGGTCAGGCCCTCGTTTACCATCAGCTCCTTATATTCCTGGTGAGCCTGCCAGGCGGCCAGCGCCACTTTTCTCACCTTGAGCGGGTTCAGGCTAAAGTGTCGCCCCAGACTGTAGATAGCCTGGTACAACCTGCGCTTTCCCTTATTGATATCGATATCTATATCCAATATGGGTGGGCATTCAGGGATAACAGCCCGGGTCATATCAGGCAGACCGAGAAACTTGGAGCAGTTATAAATCTTGCTTTTCACGCTGCGCAGGGCGGGGATAAAGATACAATCGCACTTCTCCACCAGTGCCAGCACGTGTCCGCAGAAGACCTTTACCGGCAGGCAGGTATCAGCCACCACCCGCGATGATCCTGCCGAGAGTGTCGCCTGGGTGGTTGGTGGCGAGACTACCACCTCCGCCCCCAGTCCCTCAAAGAAGGTCTTCCACATGGGGTAGTATTGATAGTAGAGCAGGGCTCTGGGGATACCGACCTTAACCATTTTTCTTACCGAATTCCCGTTTAACCCTGGTCATTGTTTCCGGAATGGCCACCAGGTCGACTATGGTCATCGCCATCGCTTTGGCGGCATCAAGCATCCCCTCGATGCCGGCTTCAGAGGCAGCTGCCAGAGCAAACTCTGGAGAGTGGTTGACCACTCCTGGTGAAACTATGGCGACGCCGGGGTGTATGCCGGGCACGACCTGGCTGACGTTGCCCATATCGGTGCTGCCGAAAGCCCTGTCCGGGTCGGAGAGCGGCATCTGGTGTCCCAAGGACTGCATATTCTGCTTGAATAATTTGGCCAGTGTTATATTATTGCGCATGGGCGCGTAGCGTGTCGCTCCCCAGCGGTATTCCAGGCGGGCGCCGGTGGCGGTGGCCCCACCGACAAAGCAATCCAGTACCCTCTCTTTAAGCTCGTCCAAGTAGGCGTCATCCTCGGCGCGCACCAGGAAGTTACCGGCGCTGTGAGCTGGCACGATGTTAGCCGCTTCTCCGCCGTCGGTAATAATCCCGTGAATGCGCGCCTTGTCCTTGATGTGCTGCCTAAGGGTGTTAATAGCGGCAAAGGACAGGAGCATAGCCTCCAGAGCGTTGATACCGGCTTCGGGGTGCCCGGCGGCGTGCGCCGCTCGGCCAAAAAACTCCACCTCCAGGGCTATGCAGGCCAGGGCCGTGGTAACGGCGCCGTTATGCGAGCCGGGGTGCACCATCATGGCTAGGTCGACGCTATCGAAGGCTCCCCGCTCCACCATTATCACCTTGCCCCCGTAAAGCTCCTCAGCCGGGGTGCCGATAACCTGAAGGCTCCCCCCGAAGCGGTCGATAGCCGCTTTAGCGGCGACGGAGGCGCCAACGGAGCTGCCGGCTATCAGGTTATGCCCGCAGGCATGCCCCAGCTTGGGCAGGGCGTCATACTCCGCCAGCAGGGCAATAGCTGGTTTCCCCTCCCCGTAGCTTCCCCGGAAGGCGGTCTTCAGCTTACAGATGCCTCGTTCTACAGAAAAACCGTTTTTCTCAAGGTACTGGGTGAGCCAGGCGGCTGCCTTAACCTCCTTGAAGCCAAGCTCGGGGTTGGCGTGGATTTTAAGGCTCAAATCGCGGAGTTGCCGGCGTTGCGCCTCAACTTTGGCGGTTACCGAGGCTTTTAATTCGGCTGTACCCACGCTTTATTATAGCCCAGCGCCAGTATAATTTCTAGCGCATCGAATCGTGCGCCCGTTCAGGTTTTGCCCCATCCCATCACCACTAAAGTTCTTCTTCTCACCCACCCGCCCTCATAGGCTTTGCCTCTCATCAAACTTCTTAAATATCTCGTCAAAAGGTATTGCATCTGCCACCAACTTGTGGTATATTAATTATGGTACACCATATACCAGATACTACCAGCTATAAGTGACTTGTTAAGTGGGTTTGATTCCCACTTTTTTGTTGTAGAGGAATAAAAAGTTCGGAGGTTTTAGGCTCGGATGAAGAGTGAGTTTGTGCTGGCGTTAACTCAGCTGGCCGCGGAGAAGAACCTGCCCAAGGAGGTGGTGATTTCAGCGGTTGAGACGGCGCTGGTATCGGCTTATCGTAAGGATAATTTTGCCCCCAACCAGAATATCTCGGTCAAGATAGACCCGGCTACGGGTAGTGTCAGGGTTTGGGCGGAGAAGGTTGTCGTCGAAGAGCCTGAAGATACCCGCAAGGAAATATCGCTGGCTGATGCGCAAAAGATTAACCCGGAAGCCGAAATTGACGGCACTGTTGATGTAGAGGCCACGCCGCGCAATGCCGGGCGCATTGCCGCCCAGACGGCCAAGCAGGTCATTCTCCAGCGGCTTCACGAGGCAGAGCACAGCGCCATATTTGAGGAGTATTCGGGTAAAGAAGGCGACATCGTCAATGGGCTGGTGCAGCGCATCGAGTCCCGGCAGGTCTTTATTGATCTGGGCAGAACCGAGGCGATGCTTCCTGCTTCCGAGCAGGTGCGCAATGAGAGGTATCGGATTGGTCAGCGGCTCAAGGTTTATCTGCTCGAGGTAGTCCGCATGGCCAAAGGCCCTCAGGTGGTAGTATCCCGCTCCCACCCTGATTTTCTGCGCCGTCTTTTTGAGCTGGAAGTCCCTGAGGTGCTTAACGGGACGGTGGAGTTGAAGGCGGTCGCCCGTGAGGCCGGCTACCGCAGCAAGGTAGCCGTAGCCGCCAGTCAGGAGGGTATTGACCCGGTCGGCTGTTGTGTTGGCCTGAGGGGTATCCGGATACAGAATATTATGAGGGAGCTCAACAGCGAGAAGCTGGACGTGGTTTCCTGGGACCCGGATGCCTCAGTATTTATTGCCAATGCTCTCAGCCCGGCGCAGGTGTTAAGCGTGGAGCTGGACGAGGACGGGGGGATAGCCACGGTGGTTGTCCCGGATAGGCAGCTATCTCTGGCTATCGGTAAAGAGGGGCAGAATGCCAGACTGGCCGCCAAGCTCACCGGCTGGCGGATTGACATTAAAAGTGCCTCAATTGCCGAGGCGGAAAAACTGGCTGAAACCAAGCCTTTAACTGAGGTAGCCGAGGTCACTGAGGAGACTGTGGTCAGTGAAGAGCTTCCCGCAGAGCTGCCGGCTATTGAGGCGCCGGAATTAGCCCCGGAAAAGGCAGAAGCTGAGGTTGAGGCTGAAGCTGAGCCGGCTACTCTTGAGACCGAACTGGTGCCTCCGGAGACCATTTTGAAGCCGCCGGTAGGGGTAAAGGCAGGGGCCAAGGCACCCAAGCTGCGCTTTGCTGAGGATGTCATGCAGACCGCGCCAACCAAGCCGGTAGCTAAATCGAGGCGGAAGAAGAAGGAAACCCGTGAGCGTGGTGAGGACGGCGTCAAGCTCAAGAAACGGCGCCAGAAGGCGGAAATCTTTGACGAGGAAGAAGAGTATTAATACGACTCCGGTCAGGCACGTACCACAGAGGACCTGTGTAGCCTGTGGTGAGGTGAGACCCAAGCGGGAGCTGGTCCGTCTGGTTCGAGTTTCCGGCGGCAGTGTTGAGGTTGACCCCGCTGGCAAGAAGGCGGGGCGCGGTGCCTACCTGTGTCCGGCGCTGGATTGCTGGCAGGCCGGGCTTAAAAAAGGGCGGCTGGAGTACGTGTTGCGCACTACAATTACTGAAGATAACAGGCAACAGCTTATTAAATACGGCCAGGAGCTGGGATAAGGAGCGGTTTATTGGCTAAGGTGAGCAAGACTTCGGAAGCAAAAGAAAACGTAGTCGAGGTTCCTCACTCGGTGTCGGTGAGGCAGCTGGCCGACCTTATGCAGGTCAGCGCCATCGATATCATAAAGCAACTGATGAGGAGCGGCATTTTTGCCAACATCAATCAGGTCATCGACTACGAGGCCGCTGCTAAAGTGGTAGCTGCCCTTGGCCGTGAAGCTCAGCTTAAGCCTTTGGTCACCGACGCTGGGAGCAGGAGATACCGGCCCCAGGAGGAGGAGCTCGGTGGCCTCAAGCTACGCCCGCCGGTGGTTACCATTATGGGGCATGTCGACCATGGCAAGACCAGGCTTCTGGACGCTATCCGTCGAACCAACGTAATGGATACTGAGGCTGGGGGTATTACCCAGCATATTGGTGCCTATCAGGTGGAGGTCAACGGGCAGAAGATTACCTTCCTGGATACCCCCGGTCATGAGGCCTTTACCGCCATGCGGGCCCGCGGCGCCCAGGTAACCGACGTCACCATTCTGGTGGTGGCGGCTGATGATGGGGTAATGCCCCAGACTTTAGAAGCTATTGACCACGCCCGGGCCGCCGGCGTACCCATCGTGGTGGCCATTAATAAGATTGATAAGGCCGATGCCAACCCCGACCTGGTCAAGCAGCAACTGGCTGACGCCGGTCTGGTTATCGAGGAGTGGGGTGGCGATGTGGTCTGCGTGGCCATTTCAGCTAAAGAAAAGAAAGGCATCAATGACCTGCTGGAGAACCTGCTGGTGGTGGCAGAGATGGAGGAGCTTAAGGCCGACCCCTCCCGCCCGGCGGTGGGGGTGGTGGTTGAAGCCGAGATGGATAAGAGCAAGGGGCCTCTGGCTACGGTACTCATTCAGACCGGGACCTTGAAGGTTGGTGATACGGTGGTGGTCGGCGGCACCTGGGGCAGGGTAAGGGCCATGTTCAATGATGTCGGCAAGCGGGTGAGGAAAGCTGAACCATCCACGCCGGTGGAGATTCTGGGCTTAGACAGCGTGCCTCAGGTAGGTGATATCCTGAACGTGGTAGCCGGCGAGCAACCGGCGCGGGCGCTCATCCAGAAGCACCAGCAGGAGAAACACCCCGGGGCGGTGAGCCTGGACAACCTCTACGACCAGATAAGCGCTGGCAAGGTAAAAGAGCTCGATGTCGTTCTTAAGGTTGATGTTCAGGGCTCTCTGGAGCCGATAACCACTTCCCTGGAGCGGCTGTCAGCCGACGAGGTTAAGGTTAGAATTATCCACAGCGGCAGTGGCAATATTACCGAGAGCGATGTTATGCTGGCTATTGCCTCCAAGGGACTCATTATCGGCTTTGGCACGGGAGTTGAAGCCGGGGCGCGGCGGATGGCTGATGCGGAAGGTGTTGATATCCGCCTATATGACGTCATCTACAACCTGGTGGATGATGTGGATAAGGCGCTCAAGGGTATGCTGGAGCCCCGTTATATTGATGTTATTGAGGCCAGGGCTGAGATAAGGGCTGTCTTCCCCAGTGGCAAGAAAGGGAAGGTAGCCGGTGTTATGGTTACCGAGGGCAAGATAAGCCGTGGTGCCTCAGTCAGGGTGCGGCGCGGGGAGCAGGTATTGCACGAATCGGTGATTGAAAGCCTCAGGCGTTTCAAGGACGATGTTACTGAAGTAGCCGCCGGCTACGAGTGCGGGGTAGGCATCAAAGACTTTGAAGCCTTTGAGGTTGGTGATATCCTGGAGTTTTTCCGCAAAGAGAAAGCTTAAGAGCTTAAGGGACTAAGAATATGTCGCATCGCATCGAGCGGGTAAGCAGTCTCATGCGCCATGAGATTAGCGGATTGCTTCAGCGCCAGGTCAAAGACCCCCGACTCAGCCAGTTTGTGGCTGTGACCGATGTTTCCCTCTCCGCTGACCTGAAGTACGCCAAAGTATTCGTCAGCTGTATGGGCAGCGAAGAAGAAAAACAGGCGATGCTTAAGGGGCTCGGGGCTGCCGCTAACTTCCTGCGTAACCAGCTGGCTAAGCGCTTACGCCTGCGCCGTATCCCAGAGCTCAGCTTCGAGTGGGATGATTCTATCGAGCGGGGAGACCACCTGTTACAGCTGATAGATAAAATCAGCACCGAGCACAACCCGGAAGAGCCTGGTGACTAGCGTGGACGGTATCCTCAATATCAATAAACCCTGGGGCAGGACCTCCTTCAGCATTGTTTCGTTAGTCAAGCACTTTAGCGGGGTAAAGCGCGTGGGACACGCTGGCACCCTGGACCCTGCTGCCACCGGCGTTTTACCCGTATGTTTAGGACAGGGGAGCAAGGTTGTCCCCTTTTTGCACGATACCGCCAAGGTCTATAAGGCTCAGGTGGAACTCGGCGTGACCACCGATAGCTATGACGCCACCGGTAACATCACCGCTACCGGAGACCCTTCCGGCGTCAGCCGTAAGCAGTTACTGTCAGCGCTCGGCTCCTTTCGCGGTCTGATACAGCAGACGCCCCCCATGTACAGCGCAGTAAAGCACGGCGGCAGGCCGCTTTATGAACTGGCGCGGGCCGGCATTGAGGTGGAGAGGGAAATCCGTCCGGCGCAGATTTACCGCCTGGAGCTTAAACGCTGGCAGCCGCCGGTAGCCACTATAGAGGTTGAGTGCGGCAAGGGTACCTATATACGCTCGCTGGCTCATGACCTGGGTCAGCTTCTGGGCTGCGGCGCTCATTTAAAGAGCCTCACCCGCCTCAGGTATGGCTGCTTTCATATTGAAGATGCCGTTTCACTGCCCCAGCTTGAGGATGGCTTCCGCCATGGCGACTGGACAAAATTTATTTACCCAATAGACATCGTTTTTCAGGACTGGGCAGCGGTGGTAGTTGATGATGCCGCCGAGGCAGATATCAAGAACGGACGCCCCGTGGAGTTAAAGCCTGCTGATAGTCTTCAGGCGGGAGCGGATAGTTACTGCCGTGCCTATAACGGTGACGGTCGTTTCCTGGGAGTGCTGGTATTCAATCGGGAAAAGGGATGCTGGCGGCCGGGGAAGGTCTTCAACAGGGCTTGACAGCCTGCCTATAATAGGGGTATATTGCAACGGATGCCAAGAAGGAGGTGACCCCAGTGCCTCAGGCTTATTGTTTCAAGTGTCGCAAGAAGGTAGATATAAAGAATCCCCAGCGGGTTACCCTTAAGAATGGCCGGCCGGCCACACAGGGGGTTTGCCCGGGGTGTGGGACCAAGGTATTCAGGATTGGCCAAAGCTAGTCGCCCCAGCTCTGGATGAGGTTAAAGCAAATCCTCTTTAGTATGAGTACAGGAGTGCGGTTCCCACTTGCTTTACGCAAGTGGGAGGTGATTGATTAGTAAATTCTGGCAACATCACTCTCCTTAAGGATGCTATTTGGTTATAGTTTCTACTGTCGAAAGGGAGGCAATTAAACTTTGGGCAAGGTAAACGTAGCAATAATCGGAGTGGGCAATTGTGCCTCCTCCTTGGTTCAGGGTGTTCACTACTACAAGAAAGCTAAAGAGAATGAATTTGTTCCCGGGCTGATGCATGTCAATCTCGGCGGGTATCACATCAGTGATATCAACTTCGTAGCTGCCTTTGATATCGATAAGAACAAGGTGGGCAAGGACATAGCCCAGGCCATCTTTACCTCACCCAACAACACCTTCAAGTTCTGTGAGGTGCCCGCCACTGGCGTCAAGGTTCAGCGGGGGATGACCCACGACGGGCTGGGCCACTATCTATCGCAGATAATTGAGAAGGCGCCGGGTCCCACCGCCGATATCGTTAAAATCCTCAAAGACACCAAGACCGATGTAGTTATTAACTACCTGCCGGTAGGCAGCGAAGAGGCCACCAAGTGGTATGTTGAACAGGTATTAGCCGCCGGCTGCGGCCTTATCAACTGCATCCCGGTTTTCATCGCCCGGGAGAAGTACTGGCAGCGGCGTTTCGAGCAGAAAGGGCTGCCGGTTATCGGCGATGATATCAAATCTCAGGTGGGGGCGACCATTGCCCACCGTGTTCTCACCCGCCTGTTCCGGGACCGCGGCGTCCGGCTGGAACGGACCTATCAGTTGAACTTCGGTGGCAACACCGACTTTTACAATATGCTGGAGAGGTCGCGGCTGGAGTCCAAGAAGATATCCAAGACCAACTCGGTCACCTCCCAGCTTGATTACCAGCTTGACCCGGATGATATTCACGTCGGCCCCAGCGACTATGTCCCCTGGCTGCAGGACCGCAAGTTCTGCCATATTAAGATGGAAGGGCGCACCTTCGGTGATGTTCCTCTCAACCTGGAGCTGAAACTTGAGGTATGGGACAGCCCCAACTCGGCCGGGGTGGTTATCGATGCTATAAGGTGCTGCAAACTGGCTTTAGACCGTAAACTTAAAGGAGCGCTGGAAGCTCCCTCGTCCTACTTTATGAAGTCGCCGCCGGTTCAGTATACCGATGATCGGGCTCACCAGATGGTGGAAGAGTTTATTGCCACCAATCAGCCCGCGGCGAGCACGCCTGTTTAGTGATTTCCCAGGGAGGTTTTAGGCGGCTACGGTGAAGATAGCATTAGTCTCTCCGTATGATTTCTCCCATCCCGGCGGTGTCATCCTTCATATTTCCTATCTGGATCGCTATTTTACCAAGATGGGACATGAGGTCAAGGTTATTGCCCCCGCCTCCCAGGCTGTCCCCGACTTTGGCGACCGGTTTATCCCTATAGGCAGGCCCCGCCCCATCCCCTCCAGCGGTTCCATCGCCCGGGTTACCGTTTCATTAGTGTTAGCTCCCAAAATAAGGGAAGTCCTGGAGCGGGAGAAGTTTGATATTATTCACTTCCACGAGCCTTTAATGCCCATGTTATGCACCTCGATTCTCCGCTTATCAAAGACGGCTAACGTTGGTACCTTTCATGCTTCTTATGGTAAACCGGGCTACAATTTCGCCCGGCCCATAGGCAAGTGGATTCTGCGGCGGTGGTTCCGCAAGCTTGACGGCAAGATTGCCGTTTCCAAACCGGCCGTGGAGTACGCCCAAACAAACTTCCCCGGCTACTATAATATTATTCCCAACGGGGTGGACTTGGAGCATTTCTCCCCCGATGTAGCCCCCATTGAAGAATTCAACGACGGTAAGCTCAATATCCTCTTTGTCAGCCGCCTGGAGAAGCGCAAGGGCTTAAACTACCTGCTGGAAGCCTTCAAGCAGGTCAAAGAGGAGATTCCTGACTGCCGGCTTATTGTCGTTGGCCCCGGCACCAGGCTGCGGCGCAAATATGAGAGATACGTGGCCAGGAGTGGTCTTAAGGACGTTGTCTTTGTCGGCCTTGTCGCCTATGATGATTTGCCCCGCTACTATAAGACCGCCGATGTATTTTGTGCCCCGGCCATTGGCTCGGAGAGCTTCGGCATCATACTGCTCGAGGCCATGGCTATGGGCAAGCCCATTGTCGCCTCAGATATAGAAGGTTATGCCAGCGTGATAAGCCACGGTGTTGACGGGTTATTGGTGCCGCCGGGAGATAAAGATAGTTTAGCTCAGGCTCTAATTTCCCTCCTCGGCGATGAGTCGCTCCGGCAGGAGATGGGCGCCAGGGGGCGAGCCAAAGCCCTGGAGCATAGCTGGGAGCGCATTGCCCAGAAGGTTTTCGCTTACTATGTCAGGGTCTTAAGAGAGCCGCCCTGGAATAAAAAGTTCCCCGAATTTGAAGAGTCGACTGTTTCAGTTTAAGCAAGAGTGGGAGTAGTCCGGTTAGTAAAGTTACACCAAAATCACCATCCCAAGAGAATCTACCCCAATTCCGCAGCTCCATGGCCTCCCGGTTTACCGAGCCGCTGGTACGGGTTTTAGCCAGGACACCGGTAACCCCTAATGCCCTGAGCTGGTCTGGCTTCATCCTGGCGCTGGTGGCGGCGGTGCTAATTGTCACCGGCTACCCTCTGGCCGCCGGCATTGTGGTGCTGGTGGCTGGCTTTTTTGATATCCTGGATGGGGCACTGGCTCGCCATATTAAAAAGGTCACCCCCTTCGGCGCTGTTCTTGATGCCACCCTCGACCGTCTGTCGGAGGGGGTAATACTGCTGGCTATTATGGCCGTGTATGCCATCCAGCAGTCGCTATGGGGGGTTTTAGTGGTTGGGGCCGCCCTGATTACTTCCCAGCTGGTGAGCTATATCAGGGCTAGGGCGGAAGCACAGGGCCTGGAGTGTAAGGCGGGAATATTCACCCGGGCGGAGCGGGTGGTGGTACTGGCGCTGGGCCTGTTGCTCGCTTACTTTACCCCCGCCCTGCTCGTTGCCCTGGCGATTATCTTGGTATTAAGCCTGGTTACTGTTATTCAGCGGGTGGTCTATGTCTGGCAGCAAAAACCCCCCGCCTAACCCCTTTATTTAGGGCGTGGTTTATGTTATAAGTTAACGGGAAATTTTAGTCTTAGCATGTGATGGAGGAAATAATGCCGGTTGTTGCTATTCTGGGAGCTCAGTGGGGTGATGAGGGGAAGGGAAGGGTTGTCGACATGCTGGCTCAGCAGGCCAATGTAGTAGTCCGTTTTTCCGGTGGTGATAATGCCGGTCATTCTGTGGTTAACCCTCACGGTGAGTTTAAATTACACCTTATTCCCTCGGGCATTTTTAAAGCCGGGGTAGCCTGTATTATCGGTAATGGGGTGGCGATTAATCCCGATGTGTTAATCGGTGAGATAGACCGCTTAAACGAGCGTGGGGTGGATACCGGCAATCTGTTTATCAGCGACCGGGCGCACCTGATTATGCCCTATCACCTTCTCCTTGACGGTCTGGAGGAGGAGGCGCGCGGCGGCAAGGCACTGGGCACCACCCTCAAGGGTGTAGGCCCTGCCTTTACCGATAAGGCCGCCCGGCTGGGCATCAGGGCCGGCGACCTCCTGGATAAAAAGGCTTTAAGGGAGCGCCTTGGCACGGTACTGGAATACAAGAATGTCATTCTGGCCAGGGTCTACGGGGCTAAGGCATTGTCGCTGGATGATGTCTATACCCAGTACTGCCGGTACGGGGAGCGTCTGGCGCCCCACATACAGGATACAACCATCATGGTGGAGGCGGCGTTGGATCGGGGGGAGCTGGTGATACTGGAGGGGGCTCAGGGCACTTTACTTGACCCCGATTTCGGCACCTATCCCTATACCACCTCATCCTCCCCCCTGGCGGGGGGAGCCTGCCTGGGGTCGGGATTAAGCCCGACCAAGCTCAACCGCGTTCTGGGTGTCTACAAGGCCTATTGCAGCCGGGTAGGCAGCGGTCCCATGCCTACTGAATTGCATGACGAAACAGGTGACCTGATTCGGGAAAGGGCGCACGAGTACGGCACCACCACCGGCCGGCCGCGCCGCTGCGGCTGGTTTGATGCTGTTGCCGCCCGCTTCAGCAGCCGCATTAATGGCTTCACCGGGGCGGTGGTTACCCGCCTTGATATCCTTGACGTATTGCCCCGGCTCAAGATATGTGTCGGCTATGAGCTGGAAGGGAAGGCCATCGATTACTTCCCGGCCAGCGTTACCACCCTGGCCCGGTGCCGCCCCGTCTATGAGGAACTGCCCGGCTGGCAGACGCCGACCACCGAGATTCGCAGCTTCAACCAGCTGCCCATCGAGGCTCGCCAGTACATCACCCGCCTGGAAGAGCTTATCGCCTGCCCGGTTAGTCTTATCTGCGTGGGGCCGGAGCGGGAGCAGGCCATCGAAAAGACGCCTATCTTTTAGAGTTAAACGCTTCCCCCTTTTTAACCTGTGTCTTTCTTCCCATACCCGCCCGCCCAAAAAGGTTTCACCTTTTAAATAATCTGTAGCCCCTCCCCCAGAGTGGAGATTAATTCCCCCTTCTTCCCCCGAGAGGGGGATTATTGCTCCTTATCTCCCGTAAAAAAGAGTTAAGAGAGGTGATACCTCTGTAGGGTGGGAGGGTGGGAAACAAGACCTACGTTAAAAGCGTGGTGGGGTGGGGTTAGGTTAAGTAAAGTAAAGATAAGTAAAGTAAAAGCCCCTATACCGGCAGGTCAATCTGGTAGTTCTTTAATGTCTCTTTGATTTGGGCGGCTGACTTCTGGCTGACTTCGACAAGGGGCAAACGCGGCTTGCCGACATTGAAGTTGAGGTGATTGAGGGCGTACTTCATCGGCGCCGGGTTGGGCTCGATGAAGAGCGTGTCTACCAGCGGCAGCAGGTGGCGGTGAATGGCCGCTGCTTCGGCGATTCTGCTGTTGAGGATATTATCCATCATCTGCTTAATCTGCTTGCCCACCAGGTGGGTGGCCACGCCTATGGTGCCATAGCCGCCGAGGGCCATAATGTGAAAGGTGTCGTTATCATTGCCGCTCCAGATACGGAAGTCCTTGCCGGCGTTATTAAGCGTATGAGCCACCAGACCCATGTCGCCGCAGGCTTCTTTGACGCCGACGATGTTGTCAATCCGGCTTAAGCGTATGATGGTTTCTACCGACATCTTGATGACCACCCGTGAAGGTATGTTATACATGATGACGGGCAGGCTGGTGTTCTCGGCGATGGTCTTGAAGTGCTGGTAGATGCCCTCCTGGGTGGGCTTGTTATAGTAGGGGACTACCGATAGGCAGCCGTCAACCCCGATTTTCTCGGCGGCTTTAGTTGCTGCCACGGCTTCGGCGGTGCTGTTACTGCCGGTGTAGGCGATAATGCTTCCCCGCCCTCCCAGCGCCGATTTCACCTCGGTAAACAGGCGTGTTTCCTCCTCACGGACCAGCGTCGGCGACTCGCCGGTAGTAGCTGCCAGTACTAAGCCGTCGCTCCCCGAATCGATTAGGGCTAGAGCCAGCTTTTTGGCCTGCTCATAGTCAACCGCCCCCTTGGCGTCGAAAGGAGTTACCATAGCCGTCAGTAATCTGCCCAGCTCCTTCATTTCCCTGCCTCCCTAGGATGTAACCAATCCCTTTTGATTATCTCTTCGGCAATCTGGACGGTATTCAATGCTGCTCCTTTGCGTATGTTGTCGGCGACGACCCATATAACCAGGCCGTTGGGGTGAGAGGCATCACGGTGAATGCGCCCGACGAAGACGTCATCAGTGCCGGCGGCTGACCAGGGCTGGGGATAAAGGCTTATGGCCGGGTCATCCAGCACCTTGACCCCGGGCGCCTGGGCGAGGATGCGCTTGGCGTCATCGGGGGCCATCGGCTGGGAGAATTCTATGTGCAGTGCCTCGCTGTGCCCGATAAACACCGGCACCCGCACGCAGACCGCCGAGATGGCGATGTCGGGGGCATGCATTATCTTCCTGGTTTCCTCAACCATCTTCCACTCTTCTTTGGTGTAGTCGTTATCCAGGAAAACATCTATCTCCGGCAGTATATTAAAGGCAATCTGGTGGGGATAGACATGGGGTACGGTGTTCTGTCCCTCCAGCACCTGCTTGGATTGTTCGGTTAGCTCCTCTACGGCGGCGGAGCCGGTGCCCGATACCGCCTGATAGGTAACGGCCACGATGCGCTTTATGGGATTTACCTTATGCAGCGGGTTCAGTGCCACCACCATCTGGATGGTAGAGCAGTTTGGGTTGGCGATAATCCCTTTGTGCCATTTAATGTCTTCAGGGTTGACCTCGGGCACCACCAGGGGTACCTTGGGCTCCATCCTGAAGGCCGAGCTGTTATCAACCACCACCGACCCGGCCTGGGCGGCTAAAGGCGAAAAGTAGCGGCTTATCTCCGCCCCCGCCGAAAAGAGGGCGATATCCACGTCCTTAAATGAGGACGGCGCTGTCTCCTTGACCACCAGCTCACGGTGGTTGACGAACAGCTTCTTACCCGCCGAGCGGTCGGAGGCCAGGAGCTCGATGGAATTCATGGGGAAGTCCCGTTGCTCCAGTACCTTGATGAACTCCTGCCCCACCAGCCCGGTGGCGCCAACTATAGCTACTTTGAGTCCCTTCATGATTCTTTCTCCAAGCCGAGCAGAGTCTCCAGGCCGTAGACCAACCCCTTACGCTTGACCACTCCTCTGATAGCCAGCATGACCCCGGGCATGTAACACTCGCGCCCGATAGTATCATGCCGTATTTTCAGTGTTTGCCCCGCCCCGCCCAGTATCACCTCCTGGTGAGCCAGCAGACCGGGCAGGCGCACACTGTGAATGCTAATCCCTTCAACCTGTTCCCCCCGCCCGGCTGAGGCCTTACCCGGTGGGGTGGAGAACGGTTTGCCCTTAGCTTTGGCCATGGCCCTGGCGGTGGAAAGGGCCGTCCCCGAAGGCGCATCCGCTTTCAGGTGGTGGTGCAGCTCGATAATCTCGGCAAAGTCAAAGTACTTGCCGGCTATCCTGGCCAGGTGCATCATCAGCACCGCGCCCAGAGCAAAGTTGGGCACCACCGCCACCCCCACACTCTTAGCCTGCGCCAGGCGGTCAATCTCTTTAATATCGTCGGCGGTAAGCCCGCTGGTGCCTATCACCAGGTTAACCCCCCGTTCAGCGGATAGGCGCACCGCCGGCATCACCGCCGCCGCCAGGGAAAAATCCACCACTACCTCCGGACGTGCGGCGCTCAGGATATTATCCAGCTTCGAAGATAAGGGCACCGTGCCCGAGCCATCGGGCAGAGTCAGCGTGTCTTTAGCCGCCTTGATATCCACCGCCCCCACCAGCTGCATGTCGGGCTCACGGCACAGGGCATCGACTAAGGTCTGCCCCATTCTGCCCAGGGCACCGTATACAGCTACCTTTATTGGCTTCATCGCCTCGGTCCCCTACCGGGTCCTCTATTGGTTCGGTTATAGTAGCCCCCCTTGTTTCGGGGAGGGCGGGAATCACTTCTCTTAAACGGGTAGTCTTTAGATGGCCCCTCCTGTGCCCTGGCTCCGGCCGCCTGGTCTGATTTATCAAATACCGCCCGCCTTGACAGGTTTACCCGGCCCATGTCGTCAATGCCGATTACCTTGACCGTTACCTCGTCACCTATCTTAACTTCATCCTCGACCTTGGCTACCCGGTAGTCGGCCAGCTCGCTGATGTGGACCAGCCCCTCCTTGCCGGGGGCAATCTCCACCATGGCGCCGAAGTTCAATATCCGTGATACCTTTCCGGTGTAGACGGCGCCGACCTCTACCTCCTTGGTCAGACTTTCGATGATATCGATGGCCTTTTTAGCGGCTTCCTCGTTAGGTGAGCCGATAAGCACCGTGCCGTCGTTATCAACATCAATGGTCGTCTTGGTTTCCTCAATAATTGACCTTATGGTCCTGCCGCCGGTGCCGATGACAGCGCCGATTTTCTCCGGGTCAATGGTTATCTTGTACATTCTGGGGGCGTATTTGCTCAGCTCAGGCCGGCTGGCGCTGATGGTCTGCTGCATCTTTTCCAGGATGAACAGGCGAGCCTGCCGGGCCTGGGGCAGCGTCTTACCCACCACTTCCAGGCTTACGCCCCTGAGCTTGGTGTCCATCTGCATGGCGGTGATACCCTTGGCTGTTCCGGCTATTTTAAAGTCCATATCTCCATAGTTATCCTCTATGCCCTGGATATCGGTTACAACCACGTACTTACCGTCATCACCGGTGACCAGCCCCATGGCTATGCCGGCGACGGCGGCCTTGGTCGGTATCCCGGCGTCCATCAGGGACAGGCTGGCGGCACAGACACTGGCCATAGAGGTGCTGCCGCTGGAGCTCAGGACCTCGGAAACCAGGCGTATTGTATATGGGAAGTCCTCGGCTTTGGGCAGTATCGGCTCAATAGCTCGCTCCGCCAGAGCGCCGTGCCCGATTTCGCGCCTCCCCGGTGACCCGATGCGCTTGGTCTCGCCGCTGGAGAAGGGAGGGAAGTTGTAGTGGTGTATAAAACGCTTCTTCTCCTCAATGCCCAGCCCGTCCAGGGGCTGTTCCTTGCCTACCGAGCCCAGGGTGGTTATGGTCAAGACCTGGGTCTGTCCCCGGGTAAACAGGGCCGAGCCGTGGGTGCGGGGCAGCAGCCCCACCTCGCAGCTTACGGGACGGACGTCGGTTAAGCTGCGCCCGTCAATACGCTTCTGCTTCTCGAGCAGGTTACCCCTTATTTCCACCCTGATTTTGGCATCAAGAGCGGCCTTGATATCTTCTTCAGGGAATTTCTCACCCAGCTTTTCCACCAGTTCCTTCTTCAAGTTACTCAGCTCCTCTTCCCGCTGTGATTTTTCTGTCTGGCCTAATGCCTGGGCAAGCTTTTTATCAGCTATTGGCGATATTGCCGCCAGCGCCTCCGGGTTGGCCCCGGTTACCGGCGCTTCCATCTTCGGCTTGCCCCACGCCTGCTGGAGTTGCTCCTGGAGCTGTATAATAGGCTGGTTGGCCTGGTGGCCAAATTCTATCCCTTTGAGCACGATATCCTCTGGAGCTTCATTGGCTCCGGACTCTATCATGACTATAGCTTCTTTGGTGCTGACCACCACTAGGTCAAGCTGGCTGTCGTCAAGCTGGGCCAGGGTGGGGTTCAATACCATTTCGCCGTTGATATAGCCCACGTGGACGGCGCTCACCGGGCCGTCAAACGGTACTGGCGAAATTGACAGTGCCGCCGAGCCGCCGATAACGGCCAGTATATCGGGGTCATTCTCCTGGTCGGCGGAAAGGACGGTAATTATAACCTGAATGTCGTTGCGCCAGGCCTTGGGCAAAAGCGGGCGCAGCGGGCGGTCGGTAAGGCGGCTGGCTAAGGTCGCTTCCTGGCTGGGGCGCCCCTCCCGGCGGATAAAGCCGCCCGGAATCTTACCTGCGGCGTAAAGCCTCTCCTCGTAGTCGATGGTCAGCGGTAGAAAATCCACCCCTTCCCGCGGCTCCTGGCTGGCACAGGCGGTAACCAGGACTACGGTATCCCCGTAGCGGGCGGTTACCGCGCCATCCGCCTGCCCTGCCAGCTTCCCGGTGTCGATGGTAAGCCTTCTACCACCGACCTCTAATTCAAAAGAATTCGATGTCACCAATGGTTCCTCCTCCGCTTCAATCTTTACTTACGCAGCCCGAGTCTGGCAATCAGGTTGCGGTAGCGATCGACATCTTCCCGGCGGAGGTAGGCAAGCAGTCTCCTTCTTTGTCCTACCAGCTTAAGTAGCCCGCGCTGGGTGTGGTAATCATGCCGGTTGGCCGCCATGTGCCCGGTCAACTGGTTTATCCTTTCGGTTAGCAGGGCTACCTGAACCTCGGTCGAGCCGGTGTCCCCTTTATGAAGCTCGAATTTATTTACTATTTCTGTCTTTTTCTCTTTTTCCAAGTTGTGTCCCTCTGTCGCTAATAATACTATAAAACAACAGATTATAACATAACTCAAGGCGGCTGTAAATTAGTTGCCCTTCTTCCCACCCAGCCCACCCTCATAAGCTGCGCTTCTAAAACTTGCTGCCCCACCCCCCGAGGAGAAGGATGAATCCGGTCTCTCCCCCTTTTTTGGGGAAAATTATCCCCATTCCCCGGAGAAGAAATTGATAGAAGTATCACTTCTGTAGGGTGGGAGGGTGGGAAGCAAAACGTCTTCTAAAAAACTGGGCATTCCCTCCTAAATTAGGGACGAACATAACACTTGACTTTATGAAATATTGGTTGTATAGTTGGCTCTGGATTAGATACCTTGGTTTAAGTGTGGTTTCAGAGCTTGACCCATGGTATGGGTAGGTAACCCTCAGTATTACAACCTGACAATACGGCAAAGGGTTTGGGAGCCAGAGACTGCAACGATGACAAGGGACTAACAAAATACATAGGAGGTGCAGTTAATGGCTCTGGAAGACAAGACCCTCGTATGCCGTGACTGCGGACAGGAATTCCTTTTCACCACCGGTGAGCAGGAGTTCTATCAATC
>Ga0315548_1000738_pt1 | contig 29817 bp, 26 predicted proteins | sample SalMarSW160110MG_2_FD_202540 | JGI IMG/M metagenome (GOLD analysis project Ga0315548, IMG submission 202540) | Salt marsh sediment microbial communities from the Plum Island Ecosystem LTER, Massachusetts, United States - Salt Marsh Sediment SW1601-110 ... | reverse complement strand
CGGCCATCATATACATCCAAATCATAATAAAAACCAATAATTTCTTTTTCATAGATATTTTATTATTTAAGTTTCCTGATTTCTATATAAAGTTACAATAATTTTCATATTTTCAAATTTCTAGTCAGACCATTAAATCAAATACATTAAGCGCGTAATAGCCAAGGTTAATAATCTCGCTGTACATATCCGAATATATAACTCCTGTTGAGCACTTGTACCTGCCCTTTCTCAGGTTCTTGAAATGCTCTTCTTTCAGAGCCTTTTCAATTTTTTGCAATTCTTTTCTATGAGCCCTGTTCCTGTCTGAGAATGCCAGGGATTCATCCCTGGCAAATCCTTCATTTATCTCCTTTAAAATCTGGTCAATAACTGTAAAAAGCTTTCCGATATTCTTATCCATCTCTTTTGTGAATCCTGCTTTGGCTGAATTCTTCCTTTCTATAGTATCTGCCAGCTTGTTATTTGAATCAGCCATGCTTTCGATGTTACTTACCATATTTAGCATGCTTGTAATATTCTCGGAGCTTAAACTGCTGAACGACTCCTCAGTTATCCTTGTCAGGTAAGAGGCAATCTCCACCTCCATCCTGTCAGAGATATCTTCATACTTCCTGATTTTCGACATGTACTTATCGTACTTTTTCCCTGTCTTTGTATAATAGGATTCCTTTGCCAGCTCAAACATCTTTGTGACACGCTGCAAATAAAGCTGTATTTCTTTTCTTGCCTGCAGTATTGATAACTCACCCGTTGACAGCAGGCCGGTGTTAATATACCTCAGGCTGAATTCCTCATCTTCATCCCTGCTGGGTACAATTACGCTGACAATCTTTATAATAAACGAAGCAAACCATATTAAAACCAACGTGTTTAATATATTAAACACCGAATGAAAAATTGACAATGCAACAGGCATGGCCTGTGCTGTCTCAGAAGCTGTTTGTCCTTCCACCATATAGGGCGAATTCAATCCGATTTTAAGTATAAACCAGTTTATGCCTTTCAGAAAAGGATGAAAAACAAGGAGCATAAGAAGGACTCCTGTAATATTAAAAACAAGATGTGCTCTTGCGGCACGCTTGGCTGATGTGTTGGCAATAATTGCCGCCAGGTTTGCAGTAATCGTCGTTCCTATGTTCTGTCCGAGGACCATTGCCGCTGCCAGATCAAAAGATATCCATCCGTTATAGCACATTACCAGCGTGAGCGCCATTGCTGCACTCGATGACTGGATAACCATCGTAACGACTGCGCCAATGATTATAAAAATCAATACCGATATAAATCTGGCATCCGAATACTTCTTCAGGAATTCAAGAAAGCCCGGATTGTTGTTAATGTCTGGTGTATATTCCTTCAGAAAATGCAACCCGAAGAATATCAACGAGAACCCTATTATCACTTCACCCCAGGAACTTCTCCTTTTATCTTTTGAGAACATAATCGGCAATCCCAGTCCGATTAATATAAAAGTAAAAGTAAATATGTCGAATTGAAAGCCAAGGATGGAAATCATCCATGCGGTAACTGTTGTACCAATATTTGCACCCATAATTACACCTATCGACTCTGCCAGCGACAAGAGTCCCGCATTTACAAAACTTACCACCATAACCGTTGTTGCAGATGAAGACTGGATAATCCCTGTAATAAGAAACCCTGTAAATACTCCCATAAACCTGTTTGAAGTCATTGCAGAAAGGATACTTCTTAATTTTGAACCCGCCACTTTTTGCAGGGACTCGCTCATAAGCTTCATCCCAAAAATAAAAAGTCCGAGAGCCCCGAGCAGCTTAAGGAAATCGAGGAATCCGTAATTCATAGTAACCTCTGTATAAAATAGTATGTTAGTTGCTAAAAAATTTTGTTATAAATATATTCAATAATTAATTAACAAACCATCCTGATTGCCTGTTTTGCATTGTTATTTAAAATCATTAAAAATAATTGCAAAACAATGTATAAACTGAAACTATAAGTAAACTTTTCCTTATATTTGGGCTTTTGAGAAAGCTAAATCCTCTGGTTATTAAAAGATTGCAAACAAAATAGTAGTTTGCTGAATTTCATTTTTTTATACTATTTTATATCTGAACAAAAATGCAAAATAAATTACAGAAACTTACTGATAAAATATTTAAGGAGGGTATTTCAAAGGGAAATGCTGAAGCTGAAAAAATAATAAGCAGCTCAAAAAAAGAAGCTGAAGATATTGTCAGCAAGGCAAAAAAAGATGCTGACAAAATCATTAAGGATGCTAAAAAGAAATCTGATGAGATAAAAAAGAGTTCGGAAGCCGAATTCAGGCTATCTTCAAGACAATCTATAAATGCACTGAAACAGCAAATTACAGAACTTATAAATGGAGAGATTGTGAAAGTGCCTGTAAAAAAGACTTTTGAAGATAAGGACTTTATCAAAAAGCTTATCGAAACAATAATTAAAAATTGGAATCCCCGGTCAGATCAGGGAGCCAACATTTCTATCCTCCTTCCTGAAAAAGAAGAAAAAGAAATGCAGCAGTATTTTACCAAAGCTTTGAAAGACCTGTTAAAAAAGGGAGTTGAAATGAGGTATGACGAAAATATAAAGTCAGGTTTTCAGATCGGACCAGGAAACGGAGGTTATAAAATAAGTTTTACTGATGAGGATTTTATTAACTTTTTCAAGCAATATTTAAGGCCAAGACTAATTAAATTACTATTTGCAGAAGAGTAAGATATGAGGCGTGAATACCATTGTTTTATTGCAGGACTTCCTGAGTTATTCCCGGATGCAAAAAAAATTGACTTTATTCTGATAAATTTCAGGGAGCAACTCAGGGAAGTGCTTCATTCTGATGATTTCAGGTTAATTGAGTCATTATTCTGGAAATATGATAATACAAATATTATCAGTCTTTTGAAAGACCCGAAATCAGAAGTGGACGGACTGGGAAATCTGTCCGGGCAGGATATTGAAGAGATATTTTACCTTGTTAAAGACGATGCATTATCTGAATACAGAAGAAAGATCCCCCCATATTTAGGAAAATTTATTAATGCATATAAGAACGAGGCTCCTTTATTCAAAGGTAAAGGGTGGGAAAATCAAATCACGCAGCTTTATTATGAATTTGCGATAAATATTGATAATCATTTTGCCAGAAACTGGCTTGAATTTGAGATGAACCTGACCAACATTTTAACAGCCGCCAGCTGCAGAAAATATAAAATGGATATTGAAAGTGAACTTATTGGAAACAATGAAATAACAGAAAAACTTATAAAAAGCAGTGCACGCGACTTTGGCATAAGCAGCGAATTCCCGATGCTGGAATCAATCATAAGGGCAACCGAGGAAGATAATATCATTGAAAAGGAAAAGAAAATAGATATGGTAATATGGAATCTGCTGAATGAATGGACTTTCTTTCACTATTTTACTATAGAAAAGATATTTGCCTATACCATACAGGTTGGTATTATCGAAAGATGGATGAAAATGGACAAAGATAAGGGAAATGAATTGTTTAAAGATCTGCTGGGGAGGCTTGAGAATAGCTACGAGTTCCCAAAGGAGTATACAATATATTAAGTGATCAAAGATGGCAACAAAAGGAACAGTAAAAGGAATTATTTCAAACCTGGTAATTGTCGAGGTTGAAGGTCCGGTATCTCAGAATGAGATATGTTATATACTATTTAGACAGGTCCGTTTAATGGCCGAAGTAATAAAAGTCTACGGTAAAAATGCTTATGTGCAGGTATTTGAGAACACAAGGGGATTATTAACAGGTGACAAGGTTGAATTTTCAGGTCATATGCTCGAAGTTGTGATGGGGCCCGGACTGCTGTCAAAGAATTATGACGGGTTGCAAAATGACCTGAATAAGATGAAGGGTATATTCCTTAAAAAAGGACAGTACACAAATGCGCTGGACGAAGATAAAATGTGGCATTTCAAGCCGGCAGCATCAAAAGGCGATGCGGTAACAGCAGGGGACTGGCTGGGTGAAGTTGAAGAAAATGCAATGCCTCACAAGATAATGGTCCCTTTTAGCTTTAAAGGGACATATACGATAAAAAGCATACTGAAAGCCGGTGATTATAAGATAAACGATACAATAGCCGTCCTCACAGACAGCAATAAGAAAGATTTACCTGTAACAATGGTACAAAGATGGCCGGTGAAGGTTGCCATCAAGGCCTATAAAGATAAACCAAGGCCCTACAAGCTGCTCGAAACGGGAATAAGAATTATTGATACTCTTAATCCTATTGTAGAGGGAGGTACGGGATTTATTCCAGGACCTTTTGGATGCGGGAAGACCGTTCTGCAGCATGCCATCTCAAGGCAGGCAGAGGCCGATATTGTGATTATTGCAGCATGCGGTGAAAGGGCGAACGAAGTTGTTGAATTTTTTAAGGAGTTCCCTGAGCTTGAAGATTTCAGAACAGGAAGAAAGCTAATGGAAAGAACCATCATTGTGGCCAATACATCAAATATGCCTGTTGCGGCCAGGGAAGCATCGGTCTACACAGCCATGACTATCGCCGAGTATTACAGGGCTATGGGACTGCGCGTGCTGATGCTTGCCGATTCAACATCACGATGGGCACAGGCACTGAGAGAAATGTCAAACAGGCTTGAGGAACTGCCTGGACCGGACGCCTTCCCGATGGATTTACCGGCAGTAATATCAAATTTTTACTCACGCGCCGGCTATACTAACTTGAATAATGGCGAAACAGGTTCAATAACCTTTATAGGGACAGTTTCTCCTGCCGGTGGTAACCTGAAAGAGCCGGTAACGGAATCGACAAAAAAAGTCGCGAGGTGCTTCTATGCACTTGCCCAGCACAGGGCTGACAGCAAGCGCTATCCTGCCGTTGATCCTATAGACAGCTACTCAAAATATCTTGAATATCCTGAATTTGCAGAATATGTTGAAAGCAAAATATCAGATACATGGATAGACAATGTTAATGAGGCCAAAACCATTTTCCAGAGAGGCAAAGAGACCTATGAACAGATAAATATCCTTGGAGACGACGGCGTGCCCGTTAATTACCACGTCACCTATTGGAAATCAGAGATTATAGATTTTGTAATCCTGCAGCAGGATGCATTCGATAAAGTTGACCGGTCCACCCCTGTGGAAAGGCAGAAATACATGCTTGAACATGTTCTCAAGGTGTGCAATACAGAGTTTGATTTCGAGTCTTTTACTGAAGTGGACATCTATTTCAAAAGGATCATAAACCATTACAAACAGATGAATTACTCCGAATTTAAATCAGAGAAATTTCTCAACTATGAAAAGGAGTTATTGAAAATTATTGATGAACGAAAGGCATAATGATGGAGACCAGAGCATTTCAAAAAATATATACTAAAATAAACCAGATCACCAAGGCAACGTGTTCGTTGCAGGCTGCAGGCATAGGTTATGAAGAGCTGGCTATTGTTCACGGCAAGCTGGCCCAGATTGTAAAAGTTATTGAAGATAACGTTACCCTCCAGGTGTTTGGCGGCACTGAAGGGATACCGACAAATGCTGAAGTTACATTCCTTGGCAAGCCACCCACGCTGAAAGTAAGTGATGACCTTGCAGGAAGGTTCTTTAATGCCTATGGCATGCCTATTGACGGTGGTCCTGCTATCGAAGGCGAAGAACGTGAGATAGGAGGCCCCTCGGTGAACCCCGTAAGAAGAGAGCAGCCCTCCGAATTGATAGCAACGGGTATCGCAGGTATAGACCTGAATAACACACTGGTAAGCGGACAAAAAATACCGTTTTTTGCAGATCCTGACCAACCCTATAACCAGGTTATGGCCATGGTGGCATTAAGGGCAAAGGCTGACAAGATAATACTTGGTGGAATGGGACTTACCAACGACGATTACCTCTTTTATAAGAATGTCTTTGATAATGCCGGTGCCCTTGACCGCATAATAAGCTTTGTCAACACTACCGATAATCCTCCTGTGGAGAGGCTGCTGGTGCCGGAAATGGCACTTACTGCCGCTGAATATTTTGCCGTTGACAGAAACCAGAGCGTTGTCGTGCTTCTTACCGATATGACATTGTTTGCCGACGCACTAAGCATAGTATCAAACCGTATGGACCAGATTCCATCCAAGGATAGTATGCCCGGTTCACTTTACAGTGACCTGGCAAAAATATATGAAAAGGCAGTCCAGTTTCCAGACGGCGGTTCAATTACAATAATTGCCGTAACGACATTATCAGGCGGGGACATAACCCATGCCATACCCGACAATACAGGATATATCACCGAGGGACAGCTCTTCCTGAGAAAAGACTCGGATATAGGTAAGGTTATTGTCGATCCCTTCAGAAGCCTGTCAAGGCTAAAACAACTGGTTATAGGTAAAAAGACCAGGGAAGATCATCCCCAGGTTATGAATGCTGCAATAAGGCTTTATGCGGATGCAGCAAATGCAAAAACCAAGCTTGAAAACGGCTTTGACCTGACAGACTATGATGAGCGAAGCCTTAAGTTTGCCAGGGCGTATTCTGAAAAACTGCTGGCTATAGATGTTAATATCGACATTGATGAAATGCTGAACACAGGTTGGCAATTATTCAGTGAATATTTTAAGCCTGAAGAAGTCGGGGCAAAAAAGGAACTTGTGGATAAGTACTGGCCTAAAAAGTAACAATGGCAATAAAATTCCAATATAACAAAACGGCATTACAGCAGCTTTATAAGCAGCTCGAGATAAGGGTGAGAGCCCTGCCGACAATTAAAAACAAGGAGTCGGCACTCAGGGTTGAAGTGAAAAAAGCCAGGGACAGGATGCTCGAGCTGGAAAAAAAGCTGAAGGAAAAAATCAGTCAATACGACTATATGAGCAGGTTATGGGTTGAATTTGACGCAAGCATTGTGGGCATAGACAACGTGAGATTATCGGTAAAAAAAATTGCCGGAGTCAAGACCCCCGTGCTTGACGGAATAGACTTTTACACAGGGAAGTTCAGTATCTTCAACAAGCCCAAATGGTATCTTGATGGCGTTGCACTAATTAAGGAGATTGCTTCAATAGCTATCGAAAAAGAAATATTCAATAAAAGAACACAGCTTGTTGACCGTGCCAGAAAGAAAACTACCCAAAAGGTTAACCTGTATGAGAAAGTGCAGATTCCCGGATTTGAAGAGGCTATACTTAAAATAAAAAGATTTATGGAAGATGAGGAGAACCTTTCCAAATCTGCACAGAAGATAGTAAAAAACCGTCAGCAGCAACTTGAGCTTGTGCAATGATAATACCGATGAAGAAATACTCTTTCCTTATCTATCATAAGGAATATGCCGGGTTCCTGAACGAGCTTCAGAAGACAGGAATATTGCATGTCATTGAAAAGCAATCTGGTGAGCTGGCTGATGAGAAACTCAGGGAACAGTATTACCTTATTAATCAATACAACTCAGTCATTAAATTTCTCCAGAAAAGGGCTCCTGAAGATAAGTCAGAGTCTGTTGCACCAGCTGACGCACATAAAATCCTGCAGGAAATTCAAAATATGCAGTCCGAAGTTGAGAATAAAACCCAGCAACTCTCCTCATTGAAAAAAGATATTGAGCTGGTCAGACCATGGGGAGATTTTTCATTTGAAGATATCAACAAACTAAGTGAACACGGTTTTAATATCAGGTTCTTTATATGCACTGCCAGAAAATTCAATGAGCAGTGGAAAGTAAAATACAACACAGAAGTTATAAATCACTACGGCGGTAATATTTATTTTGTTGTTATCCAGGAAGGTCAGGAAGATGTGGATGTTGACGCCGAAGAAATAAAACTGCCTGGGAATTCACTTTCAAGACTCCTGAAAAAGCAGAAGGATATAGAAAATATACTTACAAAATCCGAAGAAATATTTGATCTGTATGCAAAAAAATATATCCCTCTTCTTATTTCAGAAAGGGACAGGCTGCAGGAACAGTTTGAATTTGAAAATGTAGTTTTTAATACCGAAAAGCAGGTTGAGGAAAAGCTTATGTTGCTTGAGGGATGGGTGCCGGTGGACAAGCAGCAGGAAATAGATCTGTTCCTTAACAAATCGGGTATATTTTTCATTACATCAGAACCTGGCATTGAAGATAAAATACCCATAAAGCTTACGAATAGCAAGTATTCAAAATTATTCGAACCCATAGCAAAACTGTATTCGTTACCTGACTATAAAGAGCTTGATCTGACACCCTTCTTTGCACCTTTCTTTATGATGTTTTTCGGATTCTGCCTGGGAGATGCGGGGTACGGACTCTTATTTATTATAGCTGCCAGTATAGTTAAGCTGCGTGCAAAAAGCAATATGAAGCCTTTGCTTACCCTGATTCAAATCCTGGGAGGTTCAACTGTTATATTCGGATTTTTATCAGGCACTTTTTTCGGTGTTGATCTGCTGAAAGCTGACATTGCATTCCTCGAATCATTCAGGGATATTTTCCTCAAGCCTGAAGAAATGTTTTATTTCGCTCTTATCCTGGGTGGCGTTCAGATAATCTTTGGCATGTTTGTAAAAATACTGAACATAACCAAGCAGCTTGGATTTAAATATTCATTGTCTATCCTTGGCTGGATAATATTGATTACCAGCACTGTATTATTTATGTTACTGAAGAATAAAATCGGTCCGGAATTGGAGATCCTGAAATATTTATATTTCCTTATACTGGCCTCAAGCCTGGTGATGATATTATTCATGAATAATCCCGGCAAAGGAATACTGGGAAATTTTGGCAAGGGTCTGGGAGATATATATTTTACAGCTACCGGGGTGTTTGGTGATGTCTTATCATATATCAGGCTTTTTGCACTGGGTATCTCAAGTGCCATACTTGGATACGTATTTAATTACCTTGCCCTTGAAATGAGCGGCGATACAATTATAGTCAGCCAGGTTATTTTTCTGCTGATACTGGTTGTAGGACACTCACTTAATATCTTTATGGCAACCCTGGGTGCTTTTGTACATCCACTGCGTCTTACGTTTGTTGAGTTTTACAAAAATGCGGGATTTATGGGCGGAGGTAAGGAATATAAACCATTTAAAAAGAATTGAATACAATTTTAATTTAATAAACTTAAAATAGTAATATCATGACAACAGCAGTTCTCTTAGCTTATATCGGAGTTGCATTGATGATCGGACTGGCAGGTACAGGAAGTGCAATAGGAGTAACTTTGGGAGGCAATGCAACCATAGGGGCATTGAAAAAAAATGAGGAAGCATTCGGCAGTTACATGTTGCTGAGTGCCCTGCCCGGAACACAGGGGCTCTATGGATTTGCAGGTTACTTTGTCCTTGCCAATATTTACGGGGTAATAACACCTGATATGACCGTATTCAATGGTGTGGCTGTATTTGGGGCCGGACTGGCTCTCGGACTTGTAGGTCTGTTTTCTGCCATCAGGCAGGGACAGGTATGTGCCAACGGTATTGCCGCTATCGGCGCCGGCTACAATGTTTTCGGAAGAGCAATGATACTGGCCGTGTTCCCTGAATTATATGCTATTATTGCTTTTGCAGCAACATTCCTGATAGGAGGATCCCTGGCTGCCGGTTAGGATTTTATTTTAGTTATGCTTGACTATATATTACTTGTACTTTCAGTATTATGTATCATTGTCGGGATAGCCGGCTGCATACTCCCTGTTATTCCCGGTCCGGTTGTTACCTATGCCGGCATTATCATTGTCCATTTTACCAAATTTGCTGATTTTAGCGTTAATACCCTGCTGGTACTGGGAGCCCTTGCAGTAATTATCCAGGCATTCGATTATATTGTCCCTGCCTGGGGAGCCAAAAAATTCGGTGGCTCAAGGGCAGGAGTATGGGGAAGCATCATAGGTCTGATAATAGGAATATTCTTTCTCCCCCTGGGACCTTTTGGCATTATAGGCATACTGGGAGGACCCTTTTGCGGGGCACTTGTGGGCGAATTAATTGCGGGAAAAGAAACAGATAAGGCCCTCAGGGCTGCATTCGGTACATTTATCGGGTTTATTGCAGGAACATTAATGAAGCTGGCCGTTGCCATTATTATTACTGTTTTCTTTATCAGGGAAATATGGCAGACCGCCTTTGGCTGATCATTAATAAAATAAAATTGCGGGCTCTTATGAATCAGGTTTTAATTTCGGCAAAATTAATCCTTCTTGCTGCCTGTAGCCTGGCTGCCCAGCCTTCAGACAGCAAAAATTACTACTCTGAATTAACCCTGAGGAATTTCAGGAAAGAACCTTTGTTCCACGAAGAGATAGATTTCGAAAACATTGATTACCCCAGGCTGCATGCGGCAATATTCTTTGTTACCAATGAAGAGAGGGCAAAAAAGAACCTTTCTTTCCTGGAGTATGCGCCGGAGCTGGAAAAAACTGCTATAATGCATTCGATAGATATGAACAGGGATACTTTTTTCAGCCATTTTAATCCGGTTGACAAAAAGAAAAAAACACCAAATGACAGGGCGGCTCTCGCAGGAATATTAAATCCGTTTCTTGCTGAAAATATTGCTACCTGCCATGGACTGCAATATAAATCGGGAACCAACGTATATATAAGGGGTGACGGACAGTTCAGCTATAAAATAGACGGTGAATTAATACCTCCCCACACCTACCTGTCCCTTGCCGAAGCAGTAGTAGATGACTGGATGAACTCAAAAGGACACAGGAAAAATATATTAATGGATAGTGCCCTTCAGTTAGGATGTGGTTCAGATTTTTATCGTGACAGGCATTTTAACAATATGCCCTCTTTCAAGGTAACACAGAATTTTCAGCTGTACGTGAAAATAAAATCAAAATAATACCTTATTCTTCAGATACCTTTTCTTTTACTTTCTTTGTGGAATGAGCTTTTAAAACCCTGAGGTTTCTGCCTGCAACCTCTTTACCGTCAAGTGTCTTTATCGCCTCCATAGCCTCCTTTTTGTCAGGCATCTCTATGAATGCAAATCCCTTTGATCTTCCTGTTCTTTTATCCCTTATAATCTTAACGGATTCAACTGTCCCAAGAACCTCGAATATTTTTTGAATATCAGCTTCTCCTAAAGAGTAATTAATGTTACCAACATAAATAGTCATAATGCGAATAGTTGAGATAGTTAGTAGTAAAATAATATATACAAGTTAACAAATATTTTTTTTAAAAAGCAATTTTAAAACGACAAAAAATATATTTTTTAATTAACGGTATATGCCCCCCAACGTTGCAACCATTACAGCCTTAATTGTATGAATGCGGTTCCCGGACTCGTCAAATACCACAGACATGTCTGACTCAAAGACCTCTTCCGTAACCTCCATTGAATTTAACCCGTATTTCCTGTATATCTCCTCTCCTATTTTTGTATCCCTGTTATGAAAAGCAGGCAGGCAGTGCAAAAACTTAACATCAGGATTCCCGGTCATTTTAACAACATCCATATTAACCTGGTAAGCTTTTAATAACTTTATCCTTTTCCCCCATGCCGAGGGAGGTTCTCCCATGGATACCCATACATCGGTATACAGAAAATCAACATCCCTCACGGCATCTTCAATTTTGCCGGTAATATTCAATTTAGCTCCTGATTTGTCAGCAATGGCCCTGCATCTTTCAACCAGTTCCTTTTTGGGATGACAATTTGCCGGCGCAGCCGCCCTGAAGTCCATTCCCATTATTGCAGCTCCTGCCATCAGGGAGTTGCCCATATTGTTCCTCGCATCGCCCAGGTAACAAAACTTAATTTTTCCCAACGGCTTGTCTGTATGCTCCAGCATTGTAAAAAAATCAGCAAGTACCTGGGTAGGATGGAATTCATCCGTAAGTCCGTTCCAAACAGGGACTCCTGCATATTTTGCAAGCTCTTCCACTGTATCCTGGCTGAATCCCCTGTATTCAATGCCATCGTACATTCTTCCCAGCACCCGTGCAGTATCTTTCATAGACTCCTTATGCCCTATCTGGGATCCGCCGCTGTCAAGATATGTGACATTGGCTCCCTGATCATATGCTGCCACTTCAAAAGCACATCTTGTTCTTGTTGATGTTTTTTCAAAAACCAGTGCAATGTTCTTGCCCCTGAGAAATTGTTTTTCTTTGCCCTTGTATTTTGCCTTTTTTAATCTTGCTGATAATTCCAGCAGGGAATTAATTTCATCCCGCGAAAAGTCAAGGAGTTTTACAAAACTTCTTCTTCCAAGATTTATATCCATATGTATAAATATTTATTTAAAATTTATAAATATAATATTTTATTTGTCCGTAACACTTAATCCGATATATATAGCATCAACAGGCAATAATGTTATAAAAGAGTTAAATCAGATATCAAAGATACATAATATTTATCAACTATTATAATGAAACTGAACTATCCTGTTGTATATTTATACAATTTTAAATTATATGACTAATATTCAAAAAAATACTATATTAGATTATTCTTAATCAAGATAAATATAAGATTAGTATTATTATTTTATAATATACATCAAAACATAAAAGCAAGAATCTAACAAAGAGATTAATTAAACGTATATTGTCGAAAATTATTTAACTTCCCTAAATTTAAGAAATGAAATATTTGCTGGCAGCAGTGCCTCTTTTGTTAATCCTTACCACATGCAAAAAAGGTGCTTATGAAGAAAAGTACAATAACGGTCTTATCGAATACAGAATAAACTACCTTGAAAACGAAATGACGCAGATATCACCAAGCTTGTTGCCTAAAAAGATGAAGCTTGAATTCAGTCCCAATTATTCCACAAATACTATTGAAGGATTTATGGGCTTTTTCAAACTCAGCAACCACACAAATTTTAAGCATAAGAAGTGCATTACCCTGCTGGAAGTCCTGAATAAGAAATACATTTTTAAAGGCAGGAAAGGTGAATCAATGTGCTGCTTTAATGAACATCCGGATATGGAGATAGAATACACTGACGAGGTTAAGGAAATAGCCGGACTGTTATGCAAAAAGGCGATTGTTACCCTTCCCGGCCAGAATGACACATTCAGTATTTATTATACCGATGAGATATCAATATCAAAACCCAATTCAACCAACCCCTATAATCAGATTGACGGTGTACTGATGGAATTTCAGCTAAAGCTTGCTTATTTGAAGATGCAGTTTACTGCAGAAAAATTTGTGCCAAGCCAGAATAACAAAACCAGGGAATTCAAAGTGCCGGATAATTGCCTTGAAGTTAACAGGGAGCAGATGACCTATATTATTAAAAGGCTTATGGAATGACCGCCATGTAACTTATTAACCGCTACCTGTTATTAACTTTAGTAATTAACCCTTTTATTATTTTAATTTAAATCAAACACTTATTAATTTTAAGGCATATTTGTAATGCTTTAAAGTTAATCAATGGGCAGAAAGAAAAATCAGAACGGCAATTTAAAAAAGAGAGGTCTGGTTGCACTAATAAAGGATGAAAGATTCGGATTTACTGTCGGATTAATAATCACATGTTTTGCAATCCTTGTTTTTCTTTCGTTGCTATCGTATCTTTTTACATGGACAAAAGATTCTGAATTTAGGTGCAGCGAGGTTTTTTCGGATGGACAGGTTTTTAACTGGGCAGGAAAGGTTGGAGCCTGTCTTGCCACATTGCTTATAGAACGATGGTTCGGCATTGTATCATTCTCAATTCCTTTTATGATTCTTATTCTGGGCCTCTCACTGCTTAATGTTAAAGTCCTTCCCCTTGGCAAGACAATAAGGATTTCAATTATAGGCACAATAATCCTTTCTGTATGGCTTGCATTTATACTGAAGGAATATGATACCTCGGAAGGGCAGTTTATACTGTTCAGGTACGGACTGGGAGGTGGACACGGGTCTTTTGTGAGTGGATGGCTTATCGGATTCATTGGCAAAATAGGAACTGCATTTTTACTCCTTATTGCCACTTTTGCACTGGTTATTTTCTCATTCAGGAACTCATTCGGACTTCTGAAATCATTTTTTAAATATATAATTAATAAAATATCAAAAATATATTCAGGAGCAACAGCAGAAAATGAAACTGGCACAGTTGAAATAGAGCTCGATACAGGCAATAAGTCCGAAGACCTTGTGTTTGAGACCGAATTTCCGCTGAGAGAACCCCCTGATAGCAGTAATAAAGAAGATGAGATAACCGGACTTGCTGAAGAGGAAGATGAGACTATAACAGCAGGGAGTAATGATAATAAAGATGAAGCCGACGATATGCTGGATATCGAGGAGCTTGAGGATTATGATCCTACACTCGAGCTCAGCAAGTTCAAGCTTCCTACGCTTGATCTGCTTGAAAAATACGAAAATCCCGACTCAAGTGTTACCAACGAAGAGCTGATAAGCAATAAGAACAAGATCGTTGAAACCCTGGCCCACTACAAAATAAAAATTAACAAGATCAAGGCGACTATAGGTCCGGCAGTTACTCTCTACGAGATAGTTCCTGCTCCGGGTGTCCGTATTTCAAGGATTAAGAGCCTCGAAGACGACATAGCATTAAATCTTGCTGCGCTGGGCATAAGGATAATAGCACCGATACCGGGGAGGGGGACCATAGGAATAGAGGTGCCCAATCAAAATCCTGAGATAGTATCCATCAGATCTATCTTAAGTTCCAGAAAGTTCCAGGAATCTGATTATGACCTGACTATTGCACTCGGCAAGACAATATCAAACGAAACCTATGTCTTTGACCTCACAAAAATGCCGCATCTGCTTGTAGCCGGGGCAACCGGACAAGGGAAGTCGGTGGGACTGAATACCATAATTGCCTCACTTCTGTTTAAAAATCACCCGGCCAAACTGAAACTCGTTCTGATTGACCCCAAGAAAGTTGAGCTTACACTATACTCAAGGATAGAAAAGCATTACCTTGCCAAAGTTCCCGATATCGAGGATGCTATTATTAACGGTACGCAGAATGTGATATACACTCTGAACTCACTGACCATTGAAATGGATCAGCGTTATGACCTGCTGAAGAAAGCCCAGGTGAGAAATATTAAAGAATACAACCAGAAATTCATCAAGCGCAGGCTTAATCCTGAAAAGGGACACCGCTATATGCCATATATAGTGGTAATAATAGATGAGTTTGCCGATCTTATCATGATAGCAGGCAAGGAAGTGGAAATGCCCCTGGCCCGTCTGGCTCAACTGGCAAGAGCCATTGGAATTCATCTGGTTATAGCCACACAGAGGCCCACTACAAATATAATCACGGGTATTATTAAAGCAAACTTCCCTGCAAGGATGGCCTTCAGGGTAACATCAATGATTGATTCAAGGACCATACTTGACAGTCCGGGAGCCAACCAGCTGGTTGGGAGAGGTGATATGCTATTCGCCCAGGGGAATGATATGATCAGGCTGCAGTGTGCATTTATTGACATACCCGAAATTGAAAAGATAACTGAATATATAGGTTCGCAGCAAGCCTTTGCAACAGCAATGTATCTGCCTGAATATGCAGATGACAGTTCATTTGAAACAGCTGAGGTCGACCTGTCAAAACGAGACAACCTTTTTAACGAAGCTGCAAGGCTGGTTGTCATTCACCAGCAAGGCTCAACATCACTGATACAAAGAAAATTTTCCATAGGTTACAACCGGGCGGGACGTATCATTGACCAGCTCGAGGCAGCAGGTATAGTCGGACCCTTTGAAGGAAGCAAAGCCCGCCAGGTTATGTTCTCTGACGAATACTCCCTGGAACAGTTTTTGAATTCCCTGAATAATAAATAATAATTAGCCATGCAAAAATATATTCTTGTCTTTACGATGCTGCTTATTGCACAGTATTCCCTGTGCCAGCAGGATTCTGAAGCCCGTGAGATACTGGACAGGGTGGCTGAGAAATCAAAATCCTTTAAATCGATCCGGGCTGACTATGAACTGGTAATTGAAGACCGTAAAGAAGAGGTGCAAACAGAAAGCAAGGGAAGGATAATCATTAAGAAAAACAAATATAAACTGGAATCCGATGAATCAACAATATATTATGACGGCAGGACTATGTGGACCTATACCCCGGATAACCATGAAGTAGTAATATCGGAACCCGATACCCTTGATGAAAATTTCCTCGTTAACCCGGCAAGCATATTTGATATCTATAACAGGGATTTCAAATACAGGTATGACGGCGAAATTGATGTTGGCAACATTAAGATGCATGAGATACACATGTTTCCAAAAAACCTGGAACAGCCGTATTCAAGAATTATTTTACATATAAATGCAGGCAAAAACCTGTTGTCGGGTATAAAGATAGTTGGCAAGGACGGGGTTGATTATACCATTTCTCTTGATAATTATATCACAGATGAAGATATCGATGATTCTGTATTTACTTTCAACAGCTCAAAATATAAGAAAGCGGAGATAATAGACCTCAGGTAAGACGTGAGCTGCCACTCCTCCTACTGCGGATATACAATCCTTGCATGATATATGTTCTTCAGTCTTTTTATGAATACCTCCTTAATAGTAGTAATATCCCTGAAGGTAATATTCGCATTATTATACTGCTCTTCCTTTTGCTGGTAGCTGATAATATTTTCCACGGTCTTTTCGAGTGTCTTTTCATTAATTGTCTTAAGGCTCCTTGAGGCGGCTTCAACTGCATCAGCCATCATCATTATTGCCGTTTCTTTTGAAAAAGGTTTTGGCCCCGGGTACGAGAACTTCCTCACATCCACTTCTTCCTCAGGATACTTTTTAATATAGGAACGGTAAAAATACTGCACAGTGGTCGTGCCGTGGTGAGTTCTTATAAAATCAACTATAGCCTGGGGCAGATTGTGCTTCCGGGCCGTTTCAACGCCGTTTTCAACATGGCTTATTATTATTTTTGCACTCTCTTCAAACTCAAGGTTATCATGGGGATTAATATCGGAAGACTGGTTTTCAATATAGTATATAGGTTTGGCCATTTTACCTATGTCGTGATACAAAGCGGCTGTCCGCACCAGTAAAGGATTTCCGCCAACCTTTATTGTGGCCTCCTCGGCCAGGTTGGCAACCTGCAGCGAATGCTGAAAAGTGCCGGGTGCAGTCTCTGCCAGTTTTCTTAATAAAGGCTGGTTGGTATCGGACAATTCAAACAGCGTGGCATCGGAAAGGAAACCGAAAGTTTTTTCGAATATGTACATTAAAGGATAGGCAATAAGAACAAGTATTCCATTTATGCCGAACCAGGCAAAGATAGTCAGATCCTCGGAGGTCATATTTGTTACGTTACCTTCCTTGACGATCATAATGCCGAAATAAAGTGCACAATAGGTGATAAAGACCAGCAGTGCTGTAATAACCAGCTTCGATCTCCTGTAAAGGTTTGTCAGGCTGAAAATTGCTACCATACCTGCTATGGAGCTCAGAAAGACAAACTCAAAGCTATTGGGTGCAAAAAAGCCTATTAACAATATCGCTATGAAATGAATAAACAATGCCAGGCGTTCGTCGTAAAATGTTTTCAGAATTATCGGGAGGATAACAAAAGGTATAACATAGATGTTTACGCTATTCAGCCTGGTGATCAGGCTTGCAATCAGAATAATCAGGATAAAAAGGAAAAGTATAAATCCGGTCTTCTTAGTATCATTTAATACTTCTTTCCTGAAGTTATACAGGAAAAGGAATATAACCAGCATTGACAGAAACACGAGGATACTTTTACCAAGTTTGACCAGCTGGTCGGTCATGAAGCCTAACTGCTGTTCATATTCCATTTTTAATGACTCCAGAACCCTGAATTTATCATTCGTAACAACCTCCCCGTTTGAAATTACTAGCTGCCCCTTCTGTATCATGCCATGAGTAAGTGATATTTTATCTATAATTTCTTTCTGTGCCTTCATTGACTTGCTCTCGTCATAGTTGACATTAACCTTAATGAAGGTATTAAGGTCAAACTGCTTGAAAAAACTGCGATACCTTTTGGTATAATATGTACTGTTATCAGTAAGGTATTGATTCAGGCTCATTTTCAGGTATTCATATGCAGACTTTGTTGTGAACATATCTTCAAGCTCCAGTTCCTCACTTATGTTCCCTTTTATAACATGTACAGAAGTTATTTTCCTGTTAAGTTTTTCCTCCAGATCACCTATTTCAATTATACCTTTCAAATATATTTTTTGCAGCTGCTCTGTTATGTAATCCCTTATTTGTGCACCCATTTCAATAAGGCTGTTGTAATTGCCGCTGTTTAAATATTCCTTTTCACTTCTGATTCTGAATTCGGCCATTGTATACTCTGACCACTTTCGGTCAAATGTTTCTTCAAACTTCTCCAGCTGGTCCGTAACTATATAAGCATCATAAGCAAAATAAGGTTTGAAAAACCTCATAACCGAGTCTCTTTCTTTAGCAAGCATCGACTCCGATTTATAAATAGGAAAGTCAAAAGGAGCTTTCAGGTCATCGTGCTTCCATACCTCCATCTTCCTGAATTCGTATTTGAATTTGCCCTGTCTCGGGAATAAGTATACTATTATAAATGCACTGATAATGAATAAAAAAACTACAGTTATCAGTTTTAAATTTTCCCTTATATATTTAAAAAACCTGCTCAACGGATGAATATTTGGATTTTATTAATACAAATTTTATTAATACAAAATAAATAAAAATTTACGCTTATTTATTTGATAAACAGCAAATATTTATATAAGTTCATTCTTTCGCTGTTATAAATTCTTAAATTTTCCTGCAATGGAATACGGAATAGCGCTTTTAAGTATCACGCCTGTAAGAAGAGAAAGCAGCGAGAAAAGTGAAATGACGAGCCAGCTGCTTTTTGGAGAGTGCTTCAAAATACTGGAGATGAAAAATAATTGGGTTCTGATTGAATCACTATATGATAGACACCAGGGATGGGCAGATGAAATAATGATCACCGAGATCAGTATGGACACGTACAATTTGCTGTCTTCCGGAGCTTCTCTGACGGTCAGGCAGAAAACGCTGGATTTAATTCTGGCGGACAATTCGACACAGACTATTTTTGCGGGCAGCACCCTGCCGTTTTTTAATATAAATGCCGGAGGATTTGAGATTGAAGGCAGGCAATACAGGACAAAGGAAAAGCCTCATTGTCCGGATATTAAAAATATAAGGCAGGAATTAGAGAATATTGTAGTAATGTATTCTAATGCGCCCTACCTGTGGGGAGGCCGTTCACCGTTTGGTATTGACTGTTCGGGATTAACACAGGTAGTATGCAGGATATGCGGGATCATGCTCCCCAGGAATGCATCACAGCAATCGGCCTGCGGTAAACCTGTAGCTGACCTCAGGCAGTCAAAAAAGGGTGATCTTGCCTTCTTTGCAAAAGGCAGTCCGGATAACATCACCCATACCGGTATATTGCTTCAGCAAGACAGGATTATTCATGCCTCCGGCAGTGTAAGAACAGATATGATTGATGAAAAAGGAATTTTCAATGAAGCTCTCGATGTCTATACACACAGACTTGTGAGTATCAGAAATGTTATTGACTGACAATAATTAACAGTATAGGACTATCTCATCAAGACTCCTTTTGGGCACATGATGAACATCATTCTTATCTCTCCAGTACTGAATGTTACCTGTTTCATCAACCTGTTCAAGTATTATTTCCTCGCCAGGTTCACCCAGGGCTATGACCAGAGGAATCTGGTACTTCATGGGAATCTTCAGATCCTTCCTTAATCCCGGCCTGTTCAGTGATCCAATCATGCAGCCGCCAAGTCCCCTTTCAACGGCACCAAGAAGTATGCTCTGGGCAGCAATGCCAACGTCAACTTCAATAGTGGAATGTATTTCAGTATCCCCCAGTATTATTATATAACCTGCGGGCCTCTCCCCTTCCCCCGGTCCGTCCCAGTTTTTAAGATAATATGCCCACTTAAGGTGTTTGAATATCTTCGAATTTTTCTGCGTGTCAACAGACAGTAAAAACTTCAGCCCCTGTATATTGCCGCTGGATGCCGATAACCTCGCAAAATCCACCAGTTCCTTCAGTGTATCCATATCAATCATATGATCCTGCCTGAACCTTCTGTAGCTTCTGTTCCTTTTAATCAGATCCTTAAATTCCATAAAAGTTTTAAGTGTTTGTTTAATCAAATATAATTTATTTTTGTTTACTATTATTAATTATATTTATTACATAAAATAAGCTGAAAAAAAGAAATAAAATGAGCCTTTTTAAGCCAATTGAAAATCTTGATAATGATAGAAAAGAAAAAGACTCTGCAGCAGGGTCAGAAAGAGTAAGGTGCCTGATTATAGGTTCGGGTCCGGCAGGCTACACTGCTGCCATATATGCAGCAAGGGCAAACATAAAACCAGTTTTGTATGAGGGACTGGAGCCAGGTGGACAATTAACGACAACCACTGATGTCGAAAATTACCCGGGTTACCCCGGGGGGGTAAGCGGACCAAAAATGATGGAGGATTTTAAGAAACAGGCAGAAAAGTTTGGTGCCGATTGCCGCAGGGGCATTGCCACAGCCGCTGATCTGTCATCTGCCCCGTATAAAGTTACATTTGACAGTAACCATGTCCTTCTGTGCGATGCCTTAATTATAGCTACAGGGGCAACAGCCCGCTACCTGGGACTGGAATCCGAAACTAAATTCAAAGGTTCGGGGGTATCTGCATGCGCAACCTGCGACGGCTTTTTTTACAAAGGAAGGGATATTGCAGTTGTCGGGGGTGGTGACTCTGCATGCGAAGAGGCACTATACCTGTCAGGCTTATGCAATAAAGTGTATATGATCATAAGGAAAAACTATATGAGAGCCAGCAAGATTATGCAGGAAAGAGTGATGAAAACACCTAATATTGAAATACTTTTTGAAAGAAACACCAGGGAACTGCGGGGAAAAGACGTGCTGGAGGAAGCAGTGCTCATAAAAAGAATGGGGCAGCCTGATGAAGAGGAAGAAAGAATAAAGATTGACGGATTCTTCCTGGCAATAGGACATGTGCCAAACTCACATCTTTTCAGGGACTATCTTGAAACTGATGAAACCGGGTATATAAAAACGCTTCCCGGTACTTCAAAAACAAAAATTCCCGGTGTTTTTGCGTGCGGTGATGTCCAGGATCCGGTATACAGGCAGGCTGTGACAGCTGCAGGCTCAGGATGCCGGGCAGCTATCGATGCCGAAAGGTATCTTTCTGAAAAAGGGATCTAGATCATTTATTAAAGAAAGATCCTACTTTGTCTGACTTATAAGTACCGGCTACCAGCTTTTTATAAACCTCCCCGAAAGCCCTTATTGTCTCCTCCACATCTTTAAGGGTATGAACGGCCGTAGGAATAATTCTCAGCATTATAACATCCCTGGGCACTACCGGATACAATACAATTGAGCAGAATATCCTGTAATTCTCCCTGAGATCAATAACCATATTGCTGGCCTCAACTACTGAGCCCGAGAGAAATACGGGAGTTACCGGGGATTCGGTGTTTCCCAGGTTGAATCCCTTTTCTTTGAGACCGCTCTGAAGGGCCCTGACAATCTTCCAGAGATCCTCCCTTAAAGCGGACTGGGTCCTGAGCAATTCCAGACGTTTCAATGCACCCACAACCATCGGCATGGGTAATGCTTTGGCAAATACCTGCGAACGCATATTATATCTCAGATAGTTTATAATATCTTCATTACCTGCAACAAAAGCCCCAATGCCGGCCATTGACTTTGCAAAAGTGGAGAAATAAAGATCAATCTTATCCTGCACGCCGAAGTGTTCACCGGTACCTGCCCCTGTCTTGCCCATAGTCCCGAAGCCGTGAGCATCGTCAACAAGGATCCTGAAATTAAACTTCTTTTTCAGTGCAGTTATTTTATCGAGCTTAGCCAGATCACCTGCCATACCATATACTCCTTCAGTAACTACAAGTATCCCGCCACCCGTCTGATCAACAAGCCTGGCAGCCCTCTCCAGCTGCTTCTCACAACTCTCAATATTATTATGCGGAAACATGAATCTCTTTCCCAGGTGAAGACGCACACCGTCAAAAATACATGCATGAGCTTCAGAATCATATACAACGACATCATTCCTGCCCAGGAGCGCATCAATAATTGAAACAACACCCTGGTATCCATAGTTAAGAAGAAATGCATCTTCCTTACCCACAAATTCTGCAAGCTGGTCTTCCAGCTCCTCATGCTTGCCTGTCTGTCCCGTTAACAACCTTGAGCCCATAGGATAGGCCAATCCCCACTCCTTAGCTGCTTCAGCATCGGCCTTCCTCACTTCAGGATGGTTTGCCAGTCCGATATAATTGTTTAGACTCCATACCAGTACTTCCTTACCCCTGAAAGTCATCCGCGGGCCCAGTTCACCCTCCAGCTTCGGAAATATAAAATATCCGTGGCCTACCTGCTGATATTGTCCAAGAGGCCCTTTATTCCTGTAAATTTTATCAAATATATCCACTGTTATTAATTTTATTTGTTATTAATTTTTGGCGCTGTAATTTTCAGCACAAAAGTAATTTTTTTTGAAATTAAGACAAACTTAATAGACTATTCATATAACAATTATGAAAATAAATTTTCAACATGTACCGTTACATATTTATCAATTAATATTTTGTATTTTATTTAAATAAAAATTGTAATTTTGCGCGATATTTTAAAATATGGGTAAAAACATAATAATTACAACATTACTGGCTCTCCTGATTATCTCCTGTTCACGGTACGAAAGATTGTTGAAGAGTACTGACTATAACCTGAAATATAAAAAGGCATTTGAATATTACTATAAGGGCGAATATGTCAGGGCTTCAACACTGTTTGACCAGATTTCATCAATTTTCAGGGGTACCAATAAGGCTGACTCAGTTTATTTTTTCCAGGCAATGAGTTATTTTCACCAGAATGATTTTATTCTGGCTACACACTACCTTGAAACCTTTGTTAAAACATACGGCAACAGCAGGTTTGCAGAAGATGCAAGCTACTATAAAGCAATATGTTATTACAAGACATCACCAAGACCCAGCCTGGACCAGGCAAATACTATACAGGCCATTCAGTCGTTTCAGTTGTTTATTATAAAATACCCTGACAGTCCGAGAGTTGATGAATGTAAAAACTTAATTATTGAACTGAGAGAAAAGCTTGTTGAGAAATCCTTTATGAGTGCCAGGTTATATTTTGACCTCGAAGACTATAAGGCATCTATTGTAGCCCTGAATACCAGCCTGGGTGAATTTCCCGACAGCAAGTTCAGGGAGGATATCATGTTCCTTATTCTCAAATCAAGTTATTTATTGGCTTACAACAGCGTGGAAAAGAAAAAGAAAGAAAGATACCAGTCATCTGTTGACGAATATTACTCGTTTATAGCAGAGTTCCCTGATAGCAAGTACAGGAAGGACGCGGACAAAATGTATGAAAATTCTTCAAAAATATTAAAATTAAATAACGGTTTAAATCAAACGGAAGATGGATTATAAAAAGACAAAAGCATCTGCAACAACAACAACCAGAAACCTTGACAAGCTTGAAAAGGACACGGGCAACATATACGAGACTGTTATTATATGTGCCAAAAGGGCAAACCAGATAGGTATTGAAATTAAGGAAGAGCTCAACCGTAAACTTGAAGAGTTTGCCTATTATACTGATAACCTTGAAGAGGTTTTTGAGAACAGGGAGCAGATAGAGATTTCCAAGTTTTATGAGCGCATGCCCAAGCAGACACTTATTGCCCTTGATGAATATGAGAATAGTAAAATATATATCAGAAGAGTAGAAAACGAAGAAAGCTGATGTTAAAAGGCAAGAAAATAATCCTTGGTGTCACGGGAAGCATTGCGGCGTATAAGGCTGCCTTGCTCGTCAGGCTGCTTGTCAGGGAAGGAGCGGAAGTAAAGGTGATAATGACCGGCCTGGCCAGGGAATTTATTACACCCTTAACTATGGCAACTCTTTCCAGGAATCCTGTTATGGTTGAATTCTTTAATCCGGAGAACGGGGAATGGAACAATCATGTAAGGCTCGGCCTGTGGGCAGATGCACTGGTGATTGCACCGGCAACAGCAAACACTATAGCCAAGATGGCAAACGGTATTGCCGATAACCTGCTTTGTACAACCTATCTCTCTGCCAGATGTCCGGTTTTCATAGTGCCGGCAATGGATGAAGATATGTATAACCATAAAGCTACACAAAGAAACATACAAAACCTGCAGGCTGACGGAAATATTATCCTTGAAGCTGCTGCAGGAGAACTGGCGAGCGGACTGGAAGGTAAAGGCAGGATGGAAGAGCCTGAAGAGATAGTACGCCAGCTTAAAAAGTATCTTAAAGACAATACATTTAAAAAAAAACTCAGCGAAAGCCTGATAAATAAAAAAATACTCGTTACTGCGGGTCCGACCATCGAAAATATTGATCCTGTAAGGTATATCAGCAACTATTCATCAGGCAGAATGGGCTATGCCCTGGCTGAAGAACTGGCAAATGCAGGTGCCAGGGTGACCCTTATCAGCGGTCCGGTCAGCCTTTCAATAAATCATCCTGATATTGAGATTATCAATGTGGTAAGTGCTGATGACATGTACAGGCAGGCGGTGAAAAGGTTCGGAGGCATGCACGGGGCAGTTCTTGCAGCGGCCGTAGCGGACTATAAGCCTGAAAATGTATCGCAAAAAAAAATCAGAAGCTCTGAAAAACATCTCGTGATAAAACTTGAACCTACAATCGATATTGCCGGGGAGCTGGGTAAGAGAAAAAAGAAAGGCCAGTTTCTTGTGGGCTTCGCCCTCGAGGTGGAGGATGAAATTGAAAATGCAAGACTCAAACTCAGAAAGAAGAACTTTGATTTTATTATCCTTAACTCCCTTAAAACAAAGGGAGCCGGTTTTCAGCATGACACCAACAAAATAACAATAATAGACAAAGACAATAAAATAGCTGATTTCAAGTTAAAGCATAAAAAAGATGTTGCAAGGGATATTGTTGAAAAGATTGCGGAATTAATATGATCAAGCCATGAAAAAAACCATTCTTGCACTTTCTTTGTTTGGATGCGGCATTAACTTATTCCCGCAGGAGCTGAACTGTAATATCCAGATAGTAACACAGCAGATCCAGGGAACAAATAAGCAGATATTCGAGACAATGCAGGGAGCTATATATGAGTTTATGAACAATACCAGCTGGACTTCCCATGTGTTTGAGCTTAATGAAAGGATAGAATGCAATATGCTGTTCAACCTTCAGGAGCAGGTAAGTGACGAAGAGTTTAAGGGCACCCTGCAAATACAGGTGCGCCGTCCGGTTTACAACAGCTCGTATAATACGGTATTGTTTAATTATGTGGATAATGACCTGAATTTCAAGTATGTCGAATACCAGCCCTTGCAGTTCAGTGAGAACACCCATTTATTAAACCTTACTTCAATTCTGGCCTATTATGCTTATATAATACTGGGACTGGACTACGATTCGTATTCATATGAAGGAGGAACCGAGTTTTTCCAGAAAGCGGAAAAGATCGTGAATAATGCACAAAATGCCCCTGAAAAAGGATGGAGATCCATTGACAGCCAGAGCCGCAAAAACAGGTACTGGCTCATTGACAATATACTGAACGAAGATTTCAGTCCGGCCCGCGAATTCATGTACAGGTATCACCGGCTGGGACTTGATATGATGTATGAAAAGGTAAATGAGGCCAGGGCCGAGATAGCGGAAAGCCTGAAACTGCTGCAGCAGGTATACAGAAATAAACCTGATCCGTTCATGCATTTTTTACAGGTTATCTACGATGCAAAATCAGACGAGTTTGTGAATATTTTCAGGGAGTCTTTCCTGGATGAAAAAACCCGCGTTTTCTCGCTTCTCAATGAAATTGACCCGGCCAATACAAACAAATACGAAGCTATACTCAAGTAGCTTGTCCTCCTGTTTAATATCCTGTTGAAAAGCTTTTAATATTAAATATTCTAATTTTAATTTAGAATTATTCTTTTTGCTTAATTTTAACCTGTCCGCTCATATAAGCAAGAATAATGATCCAGTCTCTGTCAATAGAAAACTATGCAATAATAAACAGTCTTGAAATAAACTTTAACAGGGGCCTTTCAATAATAACCGGTGAAACGGGCGCCGGAAAGTCAATACTGCTGGGTGCCCTTTCTTTAATACTGGGGAAAAGGGCAGATATTTCCATCCTCAAGGACAAGACAAAAAAATGTATAGTTGAGGGTACTTTTGATATAAGAGACTACGGATTTCAGGATTTCTTTATTGAAAATGATATTGATTATGAAGATTCTACTATTCTCAGAAGAGAGATATCCCCGAACGGTAAATCGAGGGCCTTTATCAATGATACTCCCGTAAACCTGAACCTGCTCACCGAGACAGGTATTAGATTTATCGATATACACTCCCAGCACCAGAATCTTAATCTTGGCAACAGCCAGTTCCAGTTAAAGGTTATAGACAGTTTCTCACATACAGAGGAGCTGCTTAAACAATACCAGGATGTATATGATTTTTACAGGAAACTGCTCAAGGAGTATAATGAACTGCAGGAAAAATCCCGACAGTCACAGTCTGATCTGGACTATTACCAGTACCAGTATGAACAGCTTGATGTTGCCAGATTAAAACCAGGGGAGCAGGACGAGCTGGAACAGGAACTGGAAACTCTAAGTCATGCAGAGGAGATAAGGAACAGCCTTGACAGCTCTTCGGGCATGCTCGGTGGCCATGATAATTCCATACTGAGCCAGCTTAAAGAAGTATATACCATTATAAATAAAATTATCAAATTTTTACCCGGTGTCGCAGGTTACGGAAAAAGGCTCGAGAGTGCCTATATTGAACTGAAGGATATAGGAAATGAACTTGAAGCCATAAAGGAAAAAATAGAACTTGATCCCGGAAAACTGGAATATATAAATGAAAGACTTGACCTTATTTATTCGCTTGAGCAAAAGCATAAAGCAAGCAATATAAAAGAACTCCTGGATATAAAAGAATCATTAAGGTGTAAAATTGATGAGGTCACCTCCTATGAATCCAGGCTTGAAGAGCTGAGAAAAAAAAGAGATGACGGTGAGCAGAAACTGAATGAACTGGCCCGGAAGCTTTCACAGCGAAGACAGGAATCCTTAAAAAGCATAGAAAAAGAGGTTTCCCTGCTTCTTGTTGATTTGGGCATTCCTAACGGCAGGTTCGAAATAAAGCATAGCACTGTAGCTGATTACACAATAAACGGCATTGACAGGGTCCAGTTCCTGTTTTCAGCAAACAAGAATATTGAGTTGCAGGATATCTCAAGAATTGCTTCCGGGGGAGAGCTGTCGAGACTAATGCTCAGCATCAAATCGCTTTTATCCGATTCAAGCGGACTGCCGGCAATAATTTTTGATGAAATAGATATGGGTGTTTCAGGAGAGATTGCAGATAAGGTTGGCAATATAATTAAAAGGATGTCTGCAGGTATGCAGATAATCAACATTACTCACCTTCCCCAGGTTGCATGCAAGGGTGATTTCCACTACCTCGTTTATAAGTCAGATGAAGGTGAGTCAACAACAGCACATATCAAACTTCTCAGCAATGAGGAAAGGCATATAGAAATTGCACGAATGCTGAGCGGCGAAGAGCTTACTGAAGCCGCCATGCAAAATGCGAGGGAGCTTCTGAAAAACTGAGCTTTACCAAACTAACTTAAAATCCCTTGAGTCTTATTGTTACTGTTGGTATAAGGAGAATAAATCCCAGCAATATGAGTATCGCCATTAAAGGGGCAATCCACCTTACCCACTTTTCATAGGGGATCCTGGCCACCCCCAGAACCCCTATCAGCACTCCCGATGTCGGAGTGATCATATTGGTAAAGCCGTCACCGAACTGGTAAGCCATGACTGTTGCCTGCCTTGATATGTTAATCAGATCAGAGAAGGGCGCCATAATGGGCATGGTTAATGCAGCCTTGGCCGATCCTGAAGGGATTATAAGATTCAAAACAGTCTGTATAACATACATCATACCTACTGATTCCACCTTTCCAAAGCCTTCCATGGACCGTGACAGTCCGTACAAAATAGTATCAACTATCTGTCCGCTCCTCAGAATCTCTATAATACCTCCTGCCAGTCCGACTACCAGTGCAGCGGGAAGGATATCCCTCACCCCTTCGAGGAAAAGTCCCACTATCCTGTTTGCCGGATTGTTCAATGCTACCCCTGATAAAATCCCCATTGCAAAAAACAGGGATGCTATCTCCATTATCTGCCAGCTGTAGCCAATAACACCTGCTATTAAAAAAAGGATAGTAAAAACCAGTAATGATATAATAAAAAAGTGCACCGATTTTCTTAATGCAAGGAACCCCGTGGCGGCAAACAGACATGTCAGCGCGGGTACCAGGGGTATGCTGAAGGAGCCGGAATAATTACCTAATTTTAAAGAGGTCAGTGGGTAATAAACACAGAATACTGCCAGTCCGCCCGTAACCAGTATATAGGTTATCCATGCCGATACAGGCGTATAATATTTAATATCATTTAAATCAGTCTCCCCTCTTTTTCTCCAGTATTTATCTTCATTATACACAAGCGATTTCTTTGGTAATTTTCTGATCCTGCCTGCATATATTAATATGAAGGTTATTCCCGCAGTGTTAATAACTATCCAGCAGAACATGCGGTATCCTATGCCTGAAAACAATGGCAATCCGGCTATATCCTGAGCTATGCCTATAGTAAAGGGATTCAGAATTGCCCCCGCAAATCCCAGTCCGGCCCCTACAAATACTATCGCCACTCCGGTGAAAGAATCATAACCCATGGAAATGGCAAGGGGGACCATGATTATTACAAAAGCTATTGTCTCCTCGCTCATTCCAAAAACAGCGCCGAATATGCTGAACATAAGCATAATAAATACAAGTATAATATTATTTACGTCCACCGGTTTAAATATCCTGCTGTGTTCAGCCCTTGCTATAATATTTAGAAATGATTTTATTCCCACATCTATGGCCTTGCTGCTGTTCATGATCCAGAATGCCCCGCCAATCATCAGTATAAAAACAATAATACCTGCCTGCTTTTCAAATCCCCTGAAAAGTGCGGCAAAGACCTGCCAGCTTTGTTTTACATTCTGTGTATACTCGAACTCATATACTTTGCTTTCTATCCCGTTTACCAGCTCTGTCCTCTCAATATAGCGGCCCCCGGGTATTATCCATGTCATCACAGCCGCAATGATTATTATATAAAATATGATAACATATGTATGAGGTACCTTCCTTAACATTTAATATATTTTTAAATTTCCGTCTAAAGTAGTAATTTTTCAATTTCTTAAGTTTTGGCTATGGATGAAATCATAGAATGTGTTCCCAATATCAGTGAAGGCAAAGACCCGGCAATAATAAATTCAATAGCGGGCGAGATAAAGAAGGTTGAAGGAGTAAAGCTCCTGGATGTGGATTCGAACATGTCTGCCAACCGCACTGTAATAACTTTTGCCGGTGCACCCCCAAAAGTGGTTAAGGCAGCTTTTAACATGATTAAAAAAGCGATTGAATTGATTGACATGAGTACACATAAAGGGGTTCATCCGCGAATTGGGGCTGTTGACGTATGTCCCCTCGTGCCCCTGAGGGACATATCTATGAAGGAAACCGCAAAATATGCACGGCAGCTGGCGATGAAGGTGACCGAAGAACTGGGCATCGCAGTCTATTGTTATGGATACGCAGCATATAGCGAAAAAAGGAAAAACCTGGCCCGGATTCGTTCGGGCCAGTACGAGGG
>Ga0315548_1000737_pt1 | contig 29845 bp, 15 predicted proteins | sample SalMarSW160110MG_2_FD_202540 | JGI IMG/M metagenome (GOLD analysis project Ga0315548, IMG submission 202540) | Salt marsh sediment microbial communities from the Plum Island Ecosystem LTER, Massachusetts, United States - Salt Marsh Sediment SW1601-110 ... | reverse complement strand
TGGGGCTATTTTAGCCCCACTTCTTTTTAAATCCAAGGCCTTAATTATATCTTCCAGCTCTTTTACGGTCTTATCGCTCATAATATTTAACTTCCTAACTGTACCACCATGTGCATGAACTCTCCCACATGGAATCTGATTCACCCTTGACAAAAAAATCTCCATAAATATAATAAGGTTATTAGATTTATTTATGCTTAAAGATTAAAATATGGCGCGGGAAAGGAGGGGACTTTAAAGATTATTTATACGTTAAGCTGTTTAAATCAATGCTCTAGGGAGAGTGTAGAGAGTTGAATTCTTTTATTCTCAAAGTAGATTCTATAATTCAAAAGAAGATCAATAAGTTTGTCAAATGTTCTATATTTCAGTTTTCAGTGGTTTTAACCTATTCTATAAACCCTAACGAAAGGAGGTTTCAATGAAAAGTACAAGAAGGGGAAGAGATTTATTAACCAGGTGGGTTATAGGTGGAGTGTTGGTTATTTTGTCTCTGCTTGCCTTTAATCCAAGCGCTAAAGCGGCAGCTTCCGGGAAAATTGCTGGTGTTGTTGTGGATGCCGAAACAAGCGAACCTCTACCGGGTGCTAATGTTATAATTGAAGGTACTATTATTGGTGCTGCAACTCATCCGGATGGATACTTCTTCATCCTGAATGTATCTCCGGATATCTATAACGTTCAGGCAAGTATGATGGGATATGAGAGCGTGACTAAAACAGGTGTTAACGTAACTACGGATCATACGACCCAGCTCAGATTTGAACTGAATCCTACGGTAGTTCCGGGAAAGGGCGTTACTGTAAGAGCTGAAGCAGAAGTTATCAAAATGGATGTATCCTCAAGTATAGTAAGCGCAAAGTCAGACGAGATAGAAGCAGTACCATTGGTAACGAATATAGGCGACTACATGAATTTGCAGTCCGGAGTGCATAACTGGGAGATTAGAGGCGGCAGTATGGACCAGACTGCCTTTATGGCTAATGGGCTAATGCTTGTGGATAACCGCTCTAATTCGATGTTGATGGAGCCCAATATTTCTACTATTAAAGAGTTAAATATTATAAAAGGTGGATTCAATGCAGAATATGGTAATGTACGTTCAGGAGTTGTTAATGTTATAACCAAAGACCCGTCTTTTAAGGAATATCATGGCACGGTTAACTTTAGATACGTACCCGCACAAATGAAACATAGAGGACCTTCCGTATTCGAGTGGAATAATTACATGCTGAGACCATATCTTGACACAACCACTCTAGATTCCACCAGCATGAATGTAGCATTTGACGGATATCAAGCATGGTATGATGAGTACGGTATGGAAGCCGGTCAGGATACAGTTAATAAATATAGAAAAGGGAAATGGGAAGGATGGAATACTTATGGACCAGCGAACGGTATGACACCAGAACAGGCTTATGAGGAATTTATATGGAGTCACTGCGCGGAAGGTGTCTTAGATCTGGTTCCGGATGATTACCATGGTTATCCAAGGGATAGATCTTACGGGGATGAACCCGACTGGAATGTGGATGGGTCCTTCGGCGGACCAGTGCCTCTCATAGGGCAATATCTTGGTAATCTCGCGTTTCTTTCCTCCTATAAAACCGATTATCAGCAATTTGGCCTTCCCGTTACTCAGGGTTATGAATTCTATCATAATTGGAATACCAGTTTAAAACTTACTTCGCATATAACCCAAAATATTAAAATCTCTGTAGAAGCTATGAAAGAAGTTGTTTACACGCTCGGAGCTTATGCGACCGGAGAAAAATCAGGAGGAAGTGTTGGTATCCTGGGTGGAGATTCTTACGGTAAAGGGGATCCGGGAGGCTTTTTCATGAGCGGAGATGATATATTCAATAAGGAAAGTTCAGAATATGTAGATGGAGAGTGGGGTCTTAACACCCTCTACTACCCAATCGCTTTTTCTCCGGCTATTATAGGTAAGAACATGCAAGGTGTTTCAATTGGTCATGCCTTAAGTCCAAACACCTTTTATGAATTAAGATTTACTCACATCGATTCTGAAAATAAATGTAACGGCATCTTTGGTGTTAATACTGACCAAACCACATTTCAACAATTTATGGACCCGGGTGTAGCTGCACTTCCTGCAAGAGATACGATTACAATCTATACACTTCCGAGTGGAGTTGAAGTCACAGAGGTTCCCTTTGGATATGTTTACGATGAATCTAAAACAAACGCCGATGGCACTGCTACTGGCGGCAATGGTGCCTGCCAGATTGATCTTTCCTCAATTTCAACTTATAATCTAAAATTTGATATCACAAGCCAGATAAACAGATATAATGAAATAAAAAGTGGTTTTATTTTGAATTATGATGATATGTATACGTACGCGGAAAAAAACTTTCCGGGGTATGCGGGCGGTGAGGGTTGGACTATCGAGTGGAACCATCACCCCATAAGAGGCGGTGCCTACCTTCAGGATAAACTTGAATTCGAAGGTTTTATCGCAAATATTGGTCTTAGAATGGATTACAATAATCCTAACTGTGATTGGCCGACTCTTGAACGATATGCACAGGTTTTAACATCTGAACTTAAGGATACATTAAGGTCAGACAATCCTCCTTCTGAAATAATGGCCCCCGCGGAAAGTCAAATGCAGTGGAGCCCTCGAATAGGTATATCACATCCCATTTCGGAAAACGCAAAATTATACTTCAACTACGGTCATTTCTATTCAATGGCTCCTTCCAAAGAAATGTATTTGATGCACTTCGGAAAATTTGCTGACCCAATGGCAGCAATAGGTAATCCTTCCGCTGCCATGCCGAAGACGGTTGCCTATGAATTGGGAGCTGATTTTAATATAAAAGAAATGTTCAGGGTACACCTGGCGGGTTACTATAAAGACGTAGACAGACAGACTGCTTGGGTTCAATACGAAAGTTATTTTGGAGACGTATTATATTCGACTGTTGAGAATAAAAACTATGAAGATATTAGAGGTCTTGAATTGAAGTTCGAGAAATCATTCGGAAGATTTATCAGAGGCTGGATAAACTACGATTATATGGTAAAAACATCGGGAACGGTTGGAAGAGAACATTACTATGAAAATCTAGCTACTAACCAACAAAAGGGTATGCGCGATCCTATACAGGAGACACCTCTTCCTCAACCAAGAATGAATATTTTTCTCCAACTCTCTTCCCCCGGCGAATGGGGAGCAATTCTCAGAGGCTTCAATCTTTCTTTCTTATATGAGTGGGAAGCCGGTTGGTATGAAAACTGGCCTATAAACATCGATTTACCAAGATTTCAGAACAATTTACAATGGCAGCCATGGAGAACCTTAAATGCCAGGCTCAATAAGAAGATTTCATACGCCGGTGTAAATATGAATGTTTTCATGGAAGTCCAGAATCTCCTTGACTGGAAGTACTTAGATCCCAATGGCTTTGGTCCCGGAGATGATAAGATGGAATATCTAAATTCGCTAAAGTTGAAGATATATGATGATCCGTTATTTGAAGATAACGAGCAATATGAAGGTGGCAATGATAAAGTAGGAGACCTCTGCAGCGATGAGAAACCATATATTAACGATCCGAATATAACTTTCCTGGCGTTTCATCATCCAAGAATGTTTGTTGTCGGCTTAAAAATGGACTTTTAATGTATAAATGTAAAAGGAGGAAAGAATAATGAAAAGGTTTTTCTATATATTACTTGCTATCTTCTTGATAGAAATACTTATTTGTCCCCCACCAGCGTATGCTGATTTTAAGAGAGAACTCAAAGTTAATAACTTCTGGATAAAACTTATGGCAACCGGTCGCCAGACGGAGGCAACTAACCGTCTGTCTATAGCTTATCCAAAAGTTGATGAGGAATATTATAAAATTTGCCATTGTTTTGGTCTACGCCTGGGAGTGGTAAACTGGCAGGGTCCTGACTCTTTAGTGGCTGACCCTGAGGGAAGAAGAATCAGACTCGCTGGCGCCCCCTTCGGAGAGTATCAGGTATACGAAGCGCCCGAAAAGATGTTTTCGCGTCCGGGAGAAGGCGGGACAATGATACGTAAGTATTATAGATATCAACCGCCAGAGGTGGTTGTAGATGGACTCCCTCTTCAACCACCAGTAATGTCTGGAGAAAAAATTGACCCGGAACACATTAAAAACTTCGGCAAAAATACCGATTGTACGGCTGATGCAATAGTAGAATCTTATATCGGAACATGGATGGGATTGGATATCCACGCCAGATATTTAGTATGGACGGGTAAGAATCATGATGACTACATTGTTTACGACTGGACTTTTATAAATACAGGAAATACTGATGCAGATGAAGAAATCGAGCTTGATGGAGAAAGTCTCGATTCTTTGTACATAACAAGACAAGCACAGTTCATGCCGATAGAGATAGACTGGGGAACAAACACATGGACTGACTGGTGGGGAGTAACTCCCGAACAGCTGGATTCGATGCCTCTTAGAGCTCAATTCTGGTATACAGTTCCAATACCCGGAGGGGCCATGCCTGGTACCTGGTCGCTGGGTCTTTCCTGGGATCAAATCTCCGGTCAATATGACCGCGGTTATATCGATGAATCAACAAATATTACTTGCGCTACCATATTCGCGCCTAAAACCAGTGATGGGCTTCATCCCGTGGGAGCTCAGTTCCCAAATAACCCAGCAGCAGATGACTCAATTCAGCCCAGAAGTAACAGCAACTGCGACTGTAACGATGCGCCATTCAAGTATCACTCGGGTGAACACTCTAAGGCAGAATGGGAAGTAGTTTATAATGTTATGAAATACGGACAAACGGTGAACCCCGATCCTTTATATCAGCATGACATGTATCTTATGCAAGACATTTCCGCTTCTGACCCCATGCATTATTGGATAGGCGATCCTTTTCCCAATACATATCATAATGTTCCGTCTGTCGATTTACCGGGTACCATACCAACTGATATATCGTGGTATACAGTCTGGCATGCTCCGGCACAATCCAGTTTCGGACCATATCAGCTCGAGACTGGCGACTCGATAAGGCTAGTACAGGTACTTGCTTTAGGTGGGCTGGATGCTGAGACCCGTTATGATATTGGTCAGGCATGGTTGGATGGTACTCTTCGCTACGATGGTAAGCATAATTGCCCGCATAAGTGGTATGAACATCCCGAAATCTGGGAAGGGGCTCCGGCTCCGATTACGGATTCAGCAACCCTGGCAAAAGATGAATGGATTTATTCCGTACTGGACTCTGTAAAACAAAACGCACTGGCGGCTCAATGGAACTTTGATAATGGGTACAGTGCCCCGGTCCCTCCACCACCACCCGAATTCTTCCATGTTGCTTCAAGACCAGACAGAATAGAGCTAAACTGGGGAACTCAATCTGAATCCGCTTCAGACTTTGCCGGATACAGGGTATACAGAGCTCTGGGTAACCCCGGTCCCACCTACTCCGCGGGTAATCTCATAGGTCAATGGGAGCTTATATACCAGTGCGGTGGTGGAAACCCCGGCGGAAATGTTGCATATAGTGGGTCAATCGAAAATTCATTTGACGATACAACGGCACAGAGAGGCCAGGACTATTATTATTACGTAGCTGCATTTGATAGAGGTGGAGAAACGGATTACGACGGGACAACTGAACCTCTTGAAAGCAGCAAGTGGCTCACCAGGACCACTGTTTCAACGACTCTTAACGCTCCGGCATGCGAGGACCTCGATAGTATTCGAGTTGTTCCAAATCCTTACAGCATGAAAGCCGGAGATTTAGATCTTCAATTTATAAATACTCCTTACAAACTTATGTTTGTAAACCTGCCCCCGGAATGTACTATTGATATTTATAATGAAACTGGCGATCTTGTAAAAACTCTTAACCACACGGATGGTTCCGGAGGAGAGGCGTGGTCGGATGCTACCCGTCAACACTATTTAACAACAAACTCAGGGCAGATGGTCGTGAGCGGTATATATATCGCTCATATTGTAACTCCTGAAGGTGAAACTAAGAACGTAAAATTTGTAATAGTCAGGTAAGGGAGGAATGATGAAAAAACTAATAGGATTTTTATTAATGTTGACTTTAATTCTTGTTACACCCATACAATCATTTGCTCTCAAAAAGTTGGGACAAACAGGGTTTAAGTTTCTCGATGTTGGCGTAGGGGCAAGGCCCGCGGCTATGGGTGAAGCATACACTGTTATTTCAGATGACGCAAACGCCATTTTTCATAATCCTGCGGGTATTGCACAGATGAAAGCCAAGAAGTTTGATATGGCCGTTTCCAGAACACAGTGGTTCGCCGACATATCTTATAATGCTGTTGGTATAGCTATAAACGGCGGTATATGGGGAAATTTTGGGTTGAGTGTGATTCCCGGCCCCGACTATGGAGATATCTTTGGAACCGTGGTCTCAGATAACGAACGTGGCTATGAAGATACAGGTCCTGTTGATGTAAGTGCATTTGCCATGGGTTTAGCATACGGTCGTAAATTTACGGATAAATTTATGATAGGAGGTCATGTTAAATACGCATATCAGCATCTTGGTTCCAACCCGATGCAGTATCAGGATCCGCTAACGGATTCAACGTGGATAGGCACTCAGGTAAACGAAATCTCTACAATAGCTTATGATTTCGGCACGATTTTTTATCCCGGATTCAAGAGTTTCCGGTTTGGTATGTCTGTCCACAATTTCTCCGGAGCGGTTAAATATGAGGAATACGGTTTTCAACTTCCACTTACATTCAAAATCGGAATCGGAATGGATATTCTGGACTTATTCGGAGAACATCCGGGTCAATCGTTTCTTTTAGCCATCGATGCTGTTCATCCAAGAGACTATACTGAAAGATTACAAATCGGAGGAGAATACAGCATAGGCATATTAAAACTGAGAGCGGGTTATAAGTTTAACTACGATGAAGAAGGATTGTGCGCTGGTGTAGGTATCTATGCGGGCGGCGTTAAGCTCGACTATGCCTACAATGCATTCGGTGCCTTTGACCTGGTAAATAGAGTAACACTCGGGGTATCATTCTAAAGTCATATAGTTCCGTTAGGAGATTCAGAGTAAGTAGGGTAGGCTAAGGAGAGGAATCCGCCGTGAGTCGTGCTTTACGAATTAGAATAAAGCATTTTTGTGCATTGTTTTTTGTTATTAGTACACTCCATCAACTTCAAGCTGAAGATTTAAATTTCAACTCTCCCGATCGCGGATTTACAAGCTGGCTGCCTGGGCGGTCGTGGGAAGAAGCTTTGCTCTCAGGTAACGGGACGATCGGTGCGATGGTTATTGGGCGACCACACGATGAGACTATCATTCTTAATCACGCATTGCTGTATTTGCCGGCTAGTTTGCCTATTAAACCTATTGACCAGGCAAGCCGTCTGAATGAAATACGTATGTTACTCCTTGCTGGTAAATACGCAGAGGCGACAAAAATTCCAGTCAAACAGAGTGAGAAAAAAGGATACGGCGGTCTACGATGGACCGATCCCTACATGCCTGCGTTCGAAATTCTTTTGAATATGACGCCGTCGAATATTACACACTATTCACGGTCGGTCAATTTCGAGACGGGAGAGTGTATTGTCGACTGGGAGGACTCGAGCGGAATTTTCCAAAGAAAATTGTTTGTCTCCCGTGCCGATAGTATTGTTGTAATTTTAATCCGTGGCACGGGTAAAATCAATTGTGATTTTAAATTTACCCAGAGACCATACGAATGGAACCAGAGGGAATTCGTAAACGGATCAATTGGAGAAACATCCGCAGCCGCATCCGGTGAATGGCTAACATATCGCAGCATTTTCAAGCACAGATGGGAAGGAAGCCTTGAGGGGTATGAAGGCGTCGGAAGAGTAATTCAAAAAGGCGGAAGTTCGTCCGTTGAAGAAAATCAAATCGTTATAAGAGACGCTAACGAAGTTTTGCTTCTTGTAAGTATTAAACCAAATTATGATTGGAACAGTTCCAATGTTAAAAACATGAAAAAATCGCTGAATGCCGATACGTTAGATTACGAAACACTATTAAAAAGACATTCCAAAATCCATGGCGAATTATTCAATCGAGTCACACTCGACTTGGGCGGCGGTGAAGACCATCTACTCGATTCCGAATCAATGATTCTAAAAGCCAGGAAAAATGTCACTCCTGCCATCATTGAAAAGTTATTTGATGCTGGTCGGTACAATATTTTATGCGCTACCGGCACCAACCCGCCGAATCTGCAGGGAATCTGGAACGGCAACTGGACACCTCCCTGGTCCTCGGATTTTACACAGAATGGTAATCTGCAGGTTGCCATTTCAAGTTTTCTGTGCGGGAACATGCCTGAGCTGATAACGGCATATTTTAATTACCAGGATAAAATGCTGCCTTATTATCGTGATAATGCCAGACGATTGTATGGATGCCGCGGTATTCATATTCCATCCCGTACCAGCACTCATGGCTGGGATATCCATTTCGGCGAAACCTGGTGTATGACTTTCTGGACGGCCGGAGCCGGATGGGCCGCTAATTTTTACTATGATTATTGGCTTTACACAGGTGATAAAAAGTTTCTCGCTAAACGGGCATATCCTTTTATGAAAGAAGCGGCTTTATTCTACGAGGATTTTCTGACAATCGGAGAAAATGGAAAATATGTATTTAACCCTTCCTATTCCCCGGAGAATAATCCCGCCAATTCCGAATCTCAAGCTTGTATTAATGCAACGATAGACGTGATGGTGGCGAAGCAACTCCTCCGGAATTGCATAAGTGCAGCTGAAACTTTAAAATTTGACGAGGAAAAGATTGCTATTTGGAAAAATATGTTATCAAAAATGCCCGCTTATGAAATTAATGAAGCCGGTGCACTCCGCGAATGGTTGTGGCCGGGACTTAAAGATAATTACGCTCACCGGCACGTGTCCCATCTTTACGGATTGTATGATATGATTGATCCGGATATTGCCGCTGCCCCAGAACTGATTGAAGCCGCTAAGACCGCAATCGAGGAGCGGATGAAAATCCGTCGAAAGGAAAGCGGCGGTGTAATGGTCTTCGGCATGGTACAGATGGCGTTCGTAGCGGCAAATCTTGGTGATGCCGAAATAGCGGAAGAGTTAATCAACTGGATGGCAAGTAGATACTGGACAAATTCTCTTGCAAGTTTGCATGACCCGGGTTCCCTATTTAATATGGACTTAAGTGGCGGATTTCCGGCTGCCATTATACGGACGCTTGTCTATTCTGAGCTGCACTTCATCTCAATATTACCTGCTTTACCACCAGGGTGGCCTGCTGGTAAAATCGAAGGAATTTTACTTAGAGGTCAGATAGAAATAAAAAGTCTACAATGGGACAGAAAAGACATCTTTATAACTTTACGTTCAGTTATCAAACAAGAAGTTACTCTAAAAGTACCTGCTGAAATAAAAACAATAAAACCAGGCAATAATGAAGATTTAAAAATTATACGATTTGACGAACAGCCGGATAAATGTCTTCTGGAATTACCGGGGAATCAGAACGTGAGTCTTAGCATTTCTCTAAAATAACATAAAGCGGCAAAGCCGTTAAAATGTAAAAATTAAATATCAAAATGGAAAATTTTAACAAAGAAGTCAGAATACAGAAGCAAGAATACAGAATCCCTTCTCTACCCATCAAAAGAGAAACAACTAATTACGCGAATAAGACAATTTTTTTTGCGGTTTAAGACGGTAATATTAAATTATATGTTTTTTTGGGAAAAGAATAGAAAGTTGATTGTTTAGCTATAAATGAGGGGTAAATGAAAATAAAAAAATCACAAGTACTATTATGTTTTATGATTTTATTAATAATTGGCGAACTAAATTGTGAATATAAAAAAATATCTGACGGCGTTATGATTAAACTTAAAAGTGAAACCACAACGGACCCCAGCTTAATGAAAATCCAGGTGTGCTCTGAAAACATTATTCACGTCACTGCTACCTCAGAGAAAAGCTTTTCGTCCCAACCCAGTCTCATGGTATATAAAACCGATTGGGAAGCAGTACCGTGGTCGCTAAAGGAGGAAGAAAATGAAATTGTACTTTCTACTTCTAAAGTCACAGTTAAAGTACACGGGGAAAAAGTCACCATCGCTTTCTATGACACAAATGGTCAGTTAATTCTTGAGGAAAAACAAGAAAACAGCAAAATAATTACACCCGCGGAAGTTATGGGAGAAAAAGCCTATCACATTCAACAGATTTTTAACTCATCTATCGGTGAAGCATTTTACGGATTAGGGCAGCATCAGAACAATATCATGAACTACAAAGGGCACGACGTGGATTTATGGCAATATAATATTGTTGTCGCTATACCCTTCTTAGTTTCAAGTAAGAATTATGGAATCTTGTGGGATAACAATTCACGAACTAAATTCGGAGATATCCGTGATTATCAATCGTTGTCGACGCTAAAATTATACGATAAAGAAGGTAAAGAAGGAGGGCTTACTGCGGAATATTTCGAGAAATCAAATTTCAAATCACTTTTAACGTCCCGCAGGGAACCAAGAATAGAGTACGAGTTTATCGACGTCCACGACACTTTTCCTGAAAATTTTAACACAAATACAGGCAGTATCCGCTGGAGCGGAGAAATCGAGTGTATGGAATCCGGGATTCATAAATTCAGACTTTACTCCTCAAACTATACAAAGATGTGGCTGAACGGAGAACTCGTTGTAAATTCATGGCGGCAAAACTGGCTGCCCTGGACACATTTATTGCGTCTGCCGATGGAAGCAGGAAAACGTTACTCAATAAAAATAGAATGGATTCCGAACGGAGGATTCATTGGGCTAAAGCATCTCGATCCGGAAAAAGAATTATATAAAAATAATTTATCTCTTTATTCTGAAGTGGCCGACGGTATCGACTATTACTTTATTTACGGGGATAACCTGGATGAGGTAATCAAGGGATACCGTACAATTACTGGTAAAGCGACCATGATGCCCAAGTGGGCTATGGGCCTATGGCAATGCAGACAACGTTACCAAACACAGGAAGAATTGCTCTCGGTAGTGAGAGAATTCCGTAACCGTAAAATACCTCTCGATAATATCGTTCAGGACTGGTTTTACTGGGAAGAAGATAAATGGGGCTCTCACGAATTCGATTCCACCCGCTTTCCGGATCCCGATGGTATGGTACGGGAGCTTCACGATGATCTTAATACTAACATTATGATATCCGTATGGCCAAAATTTTATGTCGGTACCGAACATTATGAAGACTTCAAAGAAAAAGGATGGCTTTATATGCGGAACGTAGAAAAGGAACAAAGAGACTGGGTTGGTCCGGGATATGTTTCTACATTCTATGACCCTTACAGCAAAGGAGCTCGTGATTTGTTCTGGCAGCAAATTAACGAACATCTGTTCAGCAAGGGATTCGATGCCTGGTGGTTGGATTGTACCGAACCGGACATTCAATCCAATCTTTCGATAACTGAAACCCGCCTGCGCATGCATCCTACTGCTATGGGAAGCGGTGCAAGATACCGAAATACATATTCTTTAATGAATTCTAAAGGAGTTTACGAAAGTCAGCGGGAAACAAAACCCGATCAGAGGGTCTTCATTCTAACCCGTTCTGCTTTCCCGGGACAGCAGAGATATGCTGCGGCGACATGGAGCGGGGACGTTGCTGCTAGGTGGTATGATCTTAAGGCACAGATACCGGCAGGTTTAAATTTCTGTTTATCCGGTATCCCCTATTGGACAACAGATGTCGGCGGATTTTCTGTCGAAGCTCGTTATATGGACGCAAAAGACGAGGATCTGGCTGAATGGAGAGAGTTGATAACAAGATGGTTCCAGTTCGCCGCGTTTTGTCCTTTATTTAGAGTACATGGAGAATACCCTTACCGCGAAATATTTTATGTTGCACCCGAAGACCATCCTGCTTATCAATCGATGTTATATTATGACAAATTAAGGTATAGATTGATGCCATACATTTATTCTCTAACCGGAATGATTACACACAAAGGTTATACAATAATGCGTGCTCTTGTCATGGATTTCGGATACGATGAGAAGGTGTTAAATATCGGAAACCAATATATGTTCGGTCCCTCCCTCCTAATCAATCCTGTAACCGAATACAAGGTGCGAAAACGTCCCGTATATCTACCGGATGGAACTGGCTGGTATGCGTTAAAATCAGGGAAATATTTTTCGGGCGGAGAGACAATCATTGCTTCCGCACCCTACACCGATATACCAATTTTTGTAAAAGAGGGTTCTATTATTCCATTTGGTCCTGAAATACAGTACTCGACCGAAAAACCAGCTGAACCGTTGATTTTGTATGTTTATACGGGTGCTGATGCTTATTTTGAGCTGTATGAAGACGAAAATATAAATTATAATTATGAAAAAGGAGCATTTTCAATTATACCTTTTAAACATGATGAAAAAACACATACTCTTACAATCGGAAAAAGACAGGGTGAATTCCCGGGAATGCTTAAAGAAAGGACTATCAAGGTCGTCTGGGTCTCTAAAGATAAAAATGTAAAACTGGATTTCGATATCAAAGGGGATAAAATATTAAAATACGACGGTTCAGAAAAATCTGTTAAAATGGATTTGAAAACTATTGAAATTTAAACTAATTGAATGAAAGGAGTCTCGTTTATGAAAATTAATATACATCTCAAAGTAATATCTTTTTCTCTCTTGTTTCTTATGTTTTTTAATAATTGCACCAGCGTTACTTTAAAGGAAAGAAAAACCGAGAACTTTTGTCAAAACTGGAAATTCCATTTAGGACATATAAATGATGCTAACAATTACGAATTCGACGATTCCGACTGGCGAGCGTTAAATTTACCGCACGATTGGAGTATCGAAGGGAACTTTAGCAAAGAACATCCTGCTACTCCCGGAGGTGGAGCTTTACCCGGAGGGATAGGATGGTATAGAAAGACATTCACCCTCCCTGAAGCCGAAGAAGATAAATTAATTTTTATCGACTTTGACGGCATTTATGAAAACAGCGAAGTGTGGATAAATGGACATTATCTCGGAAAAAGGCCATATGGTTATATCTTTTTTAGATATGAATTAACCCCACATCTTAATTACGGCAAAAAAGAAAACGTAATTGCCGTAAAGGTCGATAACTCTCATCAACCAAACTCAAGATGGTATTCAGGCTCGGGAATTTACAGAAATGTCCACTTAGTCCATACAAATAAGATTTTCGTGGACCATTGGGGAACATTTATAACAACACCAACAATTACTGAAAAGTCAGCCGAGATAAATATTAAAACAAATATAAGAAAAAAATCAGACGAAGAAAAAGAAATAACATTAAAAACTAATATTTATAACGCTAAAGGAAGACAGATTGCAAGCGTTATCTCCCCAGAAATAACATTAGAAGATTCTGTGACCAAAATCGAACAGAAATTAGAGGTTATCCGTCCGAATTTATGGTCTATTGAAACTCCTTACCTGTATAAAGCAGTCTCACAAATCGAGCATGAAGGAGAAATTTTGGATGATTACCATACAACTTTTGGTATCCGTTATTTTAATTTCGATTCCGAGAAAGGGTTTTTTCTTAATGGAAAACACCTTAAAATTAAAGGTGTTTGCAACCACCACGACCTTGGATGCCTCGGTGCAGCTGTAAACACACGTGCTATTGAACGTCAGCTTGAAACACTAAAAGAAATGGGTTGCAATGGCATCCGTACTTCACACAATCCACCCGCACCCGAACTATTGGATTTATGCGACCAAATGGGTTTCATCGTAATGGATGAAGCATTCGATATGTGGGAGAAAGGGAAAACTGAATTCGATTATCATCTACACTTCAAAAAATGGCACAAACAAGACCTTGAAGATTTAGTCAGACGAGACCGTAACCATCCAAGTGTTTTTATCTGGAGCATAGGAAACGAAGTTATGGAACAATGGGATAAAGAGGACAGTAGCGGTTCCGTCTTAGCTAAAAGACTGACAGTAATTGTAAAGAATCTGGACCCAACGCGTCCAGTCACATCGGCATGCAATGGGACTGAGCCTTCAAATCCTGTAATCAGATCAGGAACTCTGGATTTAATAGGATACAATTACAGTGAAGAGAAATACGCGAATTTTCTAGAAACATACCCGGAAAAAAAATTCATCGCTGCCGAAACAAATTCGGCTCTGGCAACCAGAGGTGCATACGATATGCCTTCAGACAGTATCAGACGGTGGCCTCCTCGCTGGGACCTGCCGTTATTTGATGGGAACCCGGATTTTACCTGTTCATCTTACGACAACTGCAGTACACCCTGGGGTTCGACCAATGAAGAAACCTGGAAAATTGTAGAAAATTATGATTTTATTTCCGGTATGTTTATATGGACCGGCTTTGATTATCTTGGAGAGCCTACCCCCTACGATTGGCCGGCACGCAGTTCCTATTTTGGCATTATGGATTTAGCCGGTTTTCCAAAGAACGGCTATTATTTCTACCAGAGCGAATGGACAGAAAAGTGCGTTTTACATGTCTTTCCCCACTGGAACTGGGAAGAAGGAAGTATAATAGATGTATGGACTTATACTAATTACGATGAAGTAGAACTTTTTCTAAACGGTGAATCAGTGGGAAAGAAACAAAAAACTGAAGACGATTATCAATTAGTGTGGCGACTGACCTATACACCCGGCACGATAAAAGCCGTTGCTACTAAAAACGGAGAAAAGCCTCTTGTAAAAGAAATAAAAACTGCCGGAGAACCTGCAAAGATTGTTCTTGAGCCTGACCGTAACCTTATTCGTGCCGATGGAAAAGATCTTTCATTTGTAACTGTGAAAGTAGTTGACGAGCATGGGATATTAGTTCCTCACGCTGATAACCTTATCAATTTTGACATACAGGGAGAAGGTTTTATTGCCGGAGTCGATAACGGATGTCAGACAAGCCACGAACCCTTTAAAGCAAATTACAGAAAAGCATTCAATGGAATGTGTCTTGTGGTTTTACAGGCAAAAGAAAAGTGCGGAAATATCTCACTGGAAGCCACCTCCGAAGGATTAAAACCCGCTACGGTCGATATAGTAGTAAAATAGCGTTATAAAACCGCTAAATGTAAAAATCAAATATCAAAATGCAAAATTACAAATCAAAGTTCAAAAATAAAAAAACATTGACTAGGTAGAATCCAGCGCACCATCCATCGCTTGAGATATTTTCGAATTGTAAGAAAAGCGAGGACTGAGCGTTCAGAAGGACGTCTCACAACACCGAGCGGCCATGGTCTCTTGAAATATTTATATTTCAAGAGGAGCTACCTTTAGAGCGAGCGGCAATTTCCGCGGTGGGGAAATTGATCGCGTTCCTGATGAATGCTCAGTCCTCGCTTCAATCATGTAGTAACTTTCAATTATTTCACGAGTTTATAGATTGCGTAACTCTGTCCGGGTACGACAATCTTATGCTTTTCTTCCTGGATTTCAATATTCATTTTACTGCCAGCTAATAGTTCGTAACGGTTAATTAGGGGTTGCAAATTAAAATTAGCTTTTACTTCTTTGGCAGCCGGGTTAAGTACCACCAATATCATTTCATTCTCATATGCACGCGCATATATAAACGGATACGTATTTTCTTTAGCATACACAGGCACAAATTCCGCATACGCGGTTAAGGCTTTTTCCATTTTGCGTAGCCGGATGAGCCTTATTACCTTGTTCAACAAAGAATTGGGGTCTCTTTCCTGGTCTGCGACATTTGGAGCATCTTTTGCAGTATCAACCGGCAAATACAATTTTTCAAAAGGAGCGGTTGAAAACCCTTTATTTTCTCCACCATTCCACTGCATGGGTGTTCTCCCCCCCGCTCTGGGCTTATAAGCACCTTCTACATGAGGCAAATCATAAAGCTGACGCATGCCAATTTCGTTACCGTAAAAGATAAATGGGATTCCAGGCATAGTAATGGAGAAGGCAAAGATAATCTCAAGATCCTCGGTCGAACGTTTAATATTGAGTCTTGAAAGGTCGTGATTACCAAGAGGAAGATTAATATATCCCTTGCCTTTTGTTTTTTCATACTGGTCTAAATAACTCTTAAGGAAGTTGGTAATATCTCCTTTACCTTCTTTATCGAAGAAGCTGTTCCCTTCTGAGTATCCGTTCAGGATTCTCCAGCTTTCCTTTTGCAAAAGGTCATTGTATCCTTGAAACCAGTGATAAAAATCGGCATGAAAAGCACCACCATCCAGGGCCGATATGGGATACGACCATTCTGCAACCATGAAAGAACCGGGATATTCTTTATCTATTATATTGCGTATTTTATTCCAGAATATTTCAGTTCCTTCATCTCTCCTGCTAAAAAGCTTATCACCCTCCTTTATATGAGCATTTTTAACCAGGGCGCCCGCCATGTCTGCTCTAAAACCGTCAGCGCCCATATCCATCCAGAAACGTAACACTTTTTTCAGCTCTTCCTGCATCGCGAGAACATCCGGATGATCGATCGGCAACATCCAGTCTTCTTCGGGTGCGGTAAATCCAAAGTTTAACGCAGGTTGGCTCCAGTAAAAATTACGCATAAATTGACCGTTGCGTCTGCTGTAACCTTTTATAAACGCATCTCTATATTCCTCGGGCGGATTTAACCACGTATTATCAGTCCAGATATACCAGTTGGAATATTTATTTTTTTCTTGTTTCGCGGATTCCTGAAACCACGGATGCTCGATACTCGTGTAACTAATAACATAATCGAACAATATTTTTAATCCACGTTTCTCTGCTTCTTCAAACATACATTTAGCATCATCGTTTGTACCGTAACGGGGCGCCACTTTGTAATAGTCCGAAACATCGTACCCAGCATCGTTGAAAGGAGATTCGAAAAATGGATTTATCCAGAAACCGTCTACACCGAGACTTTTTACATAATCTAATTTCTGAATAATTCCTTCCACATCACCAATTCCGTCCCCATTCGAATCATAGAAAGTCTGTGGGTAAATCTGATAAAATACTGCGGTGTGCAACCAGTCGGGACAGGACGGGATTTTATATTCTCCTGTAATAATAGCTGCATCTATGGACAGAGCTTTCTCTTTAACGCCCCCACCACATACCATTACTATGAGAGAAAAAACAATAAAAACATTTATTATGTTACGTGACATTTAAACCTCCACGTTTTAAAAATATTACATATTTACTTATTTAAATTTTAACGGTAATTTTTTTACCTTTATATAAAATAATTTTATCCGGATTCTTTGTTATTTCTATTCCCGTTCCATGTCCCTCTTTTACAAGAACGATCCTAAAATTTCTTATCTCAAGCATTCCTGGAAAAGATCCTTTTCTATCATCGATAGTAAGCTCCTGTTTTTCATCATTCCAGGAAAAAGCTATTATTGCATATATACCCTTTTCATAATTATAATTGTCGTTTTCGTCTTCATACAATACAAAATTCCCGTTAGTACCCGGGTATATTCTAAGTTCGATCGGGTCGGCTTTTTTCTCAGTGGAGTATTGAATAAACGGACCCATCGGAATTATAGAGCCCTGCTTAACAAACAGCGGAATTTTATTCGTCGGGGCATCGGCAGTAATTGTCTGTCCACCGGCAAGATTTTTTCCGGTCCAGAAATCCACCCAACTATATCCCGCAGGCAAATAGACATCTCTTGTTTTTTCTCTTTCCACAACAAGTTTTTCTTTCTCGAATATTGCCGGTGTTTTCCAGTAAAGTTTCATCTTTGCCGCGCCCGTCGAACGGTTTTGCATCTCTAAAACAAAATCGTATTCTCTGCCAGCTTCCAATTGAACAAAATCCGTATACTGTTCAACACTTGTATAAATATAAGGAAGTTCCTGCCCGTCTAAAATAATACGTTTGGCGTCATAACTTTTCAAATGAAATTGATATTTACCTGTTTGGGATGGTATAAGTTTGCCTTCCCATCGAGCGGAAAAAGCGGAATCGGTCATATAATCCGGTCTACCCGTATACCATAGATGATCAATGTTGGGCTCAACCTGTTCATGAGACAGATTTTCAAATTCCGAATCTCTATAATATTTAGCATAAACTCCTGGTTTTCCATTTTTTGTCCGGAAATATTCCGGGCTTACAAGTATGCTGCGCTCCGGCGGCCGATGAATCATGTACTGGGTTACCGGACAAACCATTACCGCCGGGCCGAACATATACTGGTCATCGATTGAATAGGTTTTCGCGTCGGTTGTAAAATCCATGGGCAAACCACGCATAATTGTATAACCATCATCGGTAACCTGCCAGGCAAGAGAATAGATGTAGGGAAGCAACCGATAACGCAGGCGGTCTATTTTTATCATTGACTCTGTAAATTCATCGAATTCCCAAATTTCACGTGGTGTTTCGGAGCCATGAGAGCGGAAAATAGGACAGAAAGCTCCGAACTGAAACATACGTGCATAAAGTTCCTGATAAGCCGGATCCTTACCGCCGCCTGAAAAAACACCTCCATAAGCACCTATAACAAAAGCACCAATATCAAAAGTCCAGTATGGAATACCAGACAAGCAAAAATTAATTCCGGCAGCAATTTGTTTCTTATAAATCTCCCAACTGGCCCCTATGTCACCCGACCAGGTAGTAGCCGCATCTCTCTGCTGACCCGCAAATGCTGAGCGGGTGAGTATATAAACTCTCTTTTTATCGGTCTCTTTCCTCTGGTTCTCATACAATTTGTCCATCATAACCAGAGAATAAGCATTCAGGTAACGTGCCCAACTTCCGAGGTTATTACATCCGACTTTCTTCATTTCATATTCCTGGGACTCTTTCATAGTTGCATTTACAATATCCGGTTCAGGAGAATCGACCCACCAGGCATCGGCTCCTTTAGATAACAAACCCTTTTTTAAATACTTCCAGTACACATCATTGGCTTCGGGGTTAAAGGCATCGTAATACTTAAAACTCGCCCATCCAACGACATCGAAGAGAAATCCCTTCCTCTGCATTTCTTTATAAATTTCAGTGGCGGGGCCAAGCCCAGGCCATATAGAAAACATAATGTGATAATTCATATAGTGAACCGAGTCTATCATCTCCTCGGGTTCAGGATATCTCTCTTTATCGAATACCATTCCGCTCCATTTATCATTATCTCCCCAGTATTGCCAATCTTGAATTATATTATCGATGGGAATTCTGCGAGAGCGATATTCTTCCGCTACACTTAACAACTCTTCCTGGCTCACATAGTGCTCTTTGCTCTGCCAGTATCCATAAGCCCATTTACCATACATGGGCGCCTGGCCTGTAAGATTTCTGTAGGAAGCAATTACTCCATCCATACTCTTACCATATATAAAGTAATAATCGATATTATCACCTACGTCTGACCATAGATAAGTTTCTTTATCATTATCCTCAAAAATGGTTTTAGAATAATTATCCCAGAGGATTCCGTATCTACGGGTTGAAATAAGAAACGGTACGACGGCATCGATATTTGTCTGTACGAGCACAACTTTTCGACCGCGATAGTTCATATATCCGTCCTGGTGCTGACCGAGTCCGTAAATTCCTTCCTCCGGGGTTAGAAGAAATTTCTGCTGAAGACTATATGCTTTTTCGTATTTATATTCAACCGGCGTAATGTTTGCCTTTCCTTTCTCCTTCAAAATGCTTTCGTTATTTGGTGTTAAATATTCTATTTTTCCATCTTCTTTGGATATATTTAATGTAATCTTCTCAGTACTGAGAACCACTTCTTTAGTATTCTCTCTGAACTTTACTTTTAAGTCCGTAAGAGTATCTTCGATAACCACTAAACTCAACTTTTTTACCGACTCACCGGGCAACCATTTAATAATACGAACGATATTATCCGTATAAAATTGGGCTTTCAAATTAAGTCCAGTCGCCTCAACCTGAACTCCGTTTTTAATCTGTTCGGTTCTCGACTGAGATGCCGGAATTTGAAAAACTATTAACGTAAGAATCAAAGTAAAAAGAAAAATTTTTCTGTATCTCAATGTTCCTCCTTTTAGTTAAACTATTTTTTGTATATCTTAGCCCACTTAAAATGAATATAGTTGAAATTTATAATTCCGTCAAGTGTTACTAAATCTGGTTATCAAAGTTCCTTCGAGGATTATGTGTTATTTATTTTATAAACTTAATATAAGTATCGGCTCCGGCTCTTTGTGATTAAGAAATGGGGCTAATGGATTAAAAACAGGTATTGACAACTTGTCAAAGGATATTATACTTGAAATGGTTATGGAAAAAAACCTAATCAAAAATATACTTAAAAACGCGAAAATAATATTGGACGTTGAAGCCAAAGAAAAATTTCAAATAATAAACGAATTAGTTCAAGCCCTAAAAATAAGTAAAGATAAGGAAGAAATGCTCATAAATGCTGTAATTCAGAGGGAAAAAATTGGTTCTACAGGTATAGGTAATGGTATTGCTATACCTCACACAAGAAGTCTGGTGATTAAAGAATTGATGGTTGCAATAGGCCGCCCTATCAAACCAATAGATTTCGGAGCTCAGGATAAAAAAAAGGTAAATCTTGTTTTCTTGTTAGTGGCTCCTCCGTATGCATACAAAAGAGAATATCTAATACTATTAGGTAAAATTGCAGAAACTTTTAACGAAATTTCTGCTGATGAAAAATTATTTTCAATCAAAGAAGAGGAAACCTTTAAAGCTGAACTAGGCAAACTCTTTGGGGTATAAATGGATAAACAACTTTTACTTTTAATTTCTTTGCAGGAGTTAGACATTTTACGTAAAGACAGGATAAACGAAGAAGAGGTTGGCTTTGAAATCGACAATATAAAAAAAATGGAGGAGGCGAGATTGAGTATTGTATCCCAACTAAAAGACCATATCTACAGAAAATACAGCAGGCTAACCAAAAGATACGGAAGTGCGGTAGTTCCGGTAGTAAACAATATATGTCAGGGCTGCTACTTACTTCTACCCACCCAGATGATATCCCCTGACCAGCAAAACAAATCCGTGATAACCTGTCCCAACTGCGGAAGAATATTATATTGGATTGACTGATCTAATTTTTGTTGAGAGAAGTTTTGTTACTTCCCAAAAATATTTTCGAGGAAACACCTGTATTTAAAAAAACCAAATTAAAAAATAACCTTTTCGAAATTAGATTCAAATCCGAAGTAAATACCTTTAATAAAAAAAACGACAATGTTTATCTTTTACTTAAAGATACTGAAAAGAAGTCAAAAGCCTGCATATTTGTTCACGGTCTCGGGATGGAAATTGGTTCAAAATGGGACACTTATTTAAGGGTCGTACCCGAAACAATAGGAGCGTGCTATATAGATCTCCCCTACCAGCGACATAGAAAAACAAATAAAGATTTGCTGACTTCATTTAGCGACGGGATATTTACCCTTAACTTTTTCAGGCAGGGTACTATTGATATAATCAAAACGGTAAACATATTAAAAGATCTAGGTTATAAAGAAATTTCAATAATAGGAATAAGTCTTGGTAGTATGTTCGCTATTATGGCAATGGCTCTTGACAAACGAATTAAAAGGGGAGTTTTCATCTTATCCGGAGGTGACCACAGTGTAATTACATGGAAAAGCCCGGTTATGTATAAATTAAGAGAGATATATAAAAAGAAAAACATAACCCGTGAGAGTTGCATCACTGCGAGAGCTATTCTTAATCCTTTTCTTGAATCTGTAAAAAAATGCAAAAATCCATTTGATATAAAAAGCAATATAGTATGTCTTTATTTCGACCCTCTCTCTTTCGCACCACTAATACAGTCAGAAAGAGTTCTTATGATAAATGGACTATTCGATTTTATTATACCAAGACAAGCCACTCTCCGCTTGCACAGAGCTTTAGGTAAACCCAAAATAATATGGTTTCCCGCAGGACATCTACATCTTTATATTTTCAAGAATAGAATAATAACTTATATTAAGAGTTTTTTAAGATAGAATTAACCACAAAGACCACAAAGGACTCAAAGCCACACCCACACACCCCACTTTTATAAATGTGTTTCTCAAAAACCTCCCAAGTGCCGAAAAATTTAGACAGGATTTACATGATTTTTTAAAATAAAAAAATAAAACCTCTGTGCGCTTTGCGGTTAATTAAAATTCGGGATTCAAGGTCCAGCAAAAACAAAAAGTTCAAAGAGTCAAGGCAATCATCCTTAATCCTTTTTGATTTTATTTCTTCCTTGATTGCTCTACTTTTTTATTCAAGTTTTCCTATCTTTGGATAAATATAACGTACGTAATACCAATATGTGCTACGGAATTCTTTCTTTAGAGCTTTTTGTGCTTCTATTTTGTCTCTGGATCCAGATAGAATAGTATAGAACTGTTTGAATTGTTTAATCGTTTGCTGATTAATACTATATTCGATCTTAACATTTTTTGATGGATCCACAATACTAATTAATAATAATGCTTCTTCTATATGGCGCGGATATTTTCTATAGCCTAACTTTTTAAAATGGTCGAGATGTTCCAACAAATCCTCTAATCTATTTTCAAGTAAATAATATGCCATTAAATACTCAAAAGCCATTTTATTGTTCCCTTTTTCCTTTAATAGTCCAACTAAATCAACCTCTGAATTTTTGCTTGTAATAAAAAAATCAAATTTCGGCATGAGTTTACGTTTTAATCGAATTAAACTATCAGATCTTATTAATGACTCATTAAGAAGATAGTTCCGGTAATACTTAACCCATCTTTTATGCAAAATACTCTTGTTAAGAATATCTAAAAATTTCTTTGCAATATCATATTCTTCGCTGATAATATTGGATATTATAATTAGTTTTAGCATTCTTGGATTATATCCGAGTTTTGTTTGCCCCTCATAAGCCATAACCTGGGCCGCCTTAATATGTCCTAAATCAAAATATAGGTCGGTGGTAGGTATTGCACCTGGCCTGTCGAAGTTTTCAAGAAATAAAACATCAGCTCCTATCTTTTGAGGATAATAGAATAGATTATCAAGCAATTGCCCTGTATGATATAAAGCTCTATTTACATTAAACATTACCGGAATAGTATATTCCTCCATCCCTCGGGAAATATTCAAAAGCTCATCCCACCTGCCCTGTTCCGCAAGATAATCAATCTGAATATTCTTTTTTCCTTGCCGGTCAAAAGAAAATATTAGTATTAAAACTGCAGCAAGTATAATAAAAATCGATTGTATTAAAATATAATATATTCCTGCAGGTGAGCTGTCTCGTTTCTTAATCTTAGCTTTGATATATTTTAAATAAATGAAAAGGCATATTTGTATTACCGGAAAAGAGAAAAAAAACAAATAAAAACATAAATCTGGGTTAAAGTAAAAAGGCCAACCACAGAGCTTATAAGCTACAATGTAAAGATATGCCTCCTTAATATTAATCATAAATAAATATCGCACGGCAATATATGGGTATATGAAATATACCAATGAATTGAGTACGGCATAAATATATTTTTCCCGATTTTTTGAAAAAAGTAACTCTTGCAACACACAAATTACAACATAAAACAAATAGGGCCATCCACCCAGGAAGTAATAAATCAAAAAGGATAGAAGAATGATAAAAAATTTGTACCTATTCGAAATCTTTACATAAATAAGGGAAAAGATAAGAGCAAATAAATATTTAACAGTTATCACCAAGGGGAAATTATAACGGTTTTGTATAACTAGCAATAAAGCGACAGGCAGAAAAGAAAGAATTAAGGAATATTTAAAATCTCCGATTTTTTTAATAAGCTTGTAAATAATAATAAAAATAGATATGAAGATAGCCGAAATGAAGAAAGCTCCAAACAAATTAAAATAAAAAAATTGAAAGAAGAATTGAGTAATCAACTCTACTGGTCCTCCGGGATACAATAGAAATTCTTTCAAGTAAGTTTTGTCAAAGAGAAATATGGGCTGGTGATTATGATAATACAAATATGAATCAAAAACTAAAAGATAATAAAAAAATAAAAACAAAAAGAAAACCAGAAAATAAAAATTTGGATTACGGATTATTTCTTTTATTCTCATAATTTTTTCGATTCAAAAAATGTTTTATAAAAACCATAAGACTTTCTCTTTCTTCTTAACAATAAGGCCAAAGGTAAGCATATAGCTGTAATATTATAAGGTAAACCCAATCTTTGTTTTTGTTTATTGTTTTTTTCGACTCATGACTCACGACGCACGACTCATAACTCTCTTTACTGTTCAACTAGTGTAATAACAACATTTTTCTGCTTTGTGTAAATCTACCAACTTTTAGTGTACAAATATAAATACCGCTTGGTAATTCAGACCCATCAAACGTGTATGTTTGTTTGCCAGTACTTTGTTGTTCGTTTAATAGAGTTCTTACTTCCCTACCTGTAATATCATAAACGGAAAGTCGAACATGACTTTCCTGGTCTAAATAATAACCTATGGCAGTGTCTAAATTAAAGGGATTAGGGTCATTCTGATCAAGATAGAAATCACCTGTATTAGGAGGTATTACTCCAAGCTCAGGTATGTCCCACGTAATCCAGCTGGAAAGATCTATATCATACGGACCAATCTCGATGCTGTCAGTATTTACGGTATCGTTTCCAAGAAGAAACTTTTCCACAAAGGCTATTATCTCTGGTCTTTGACTGCTCGGAAGTACGCAGTGATCACTGTGGCCAACTTTGGAAAAGCCGAACCTATCTGGTACTCCGAGTGCTTCCCAGACCTCTTGTGCGGCCTTACACCCGACGTGCCCGGATTCTTCTGCCATCCATACCATATCAGGGTTTCCGATCACTAACAACGCGCGTGGAGCGACCATGGACATCAACTCGTGATGATCGAATGGTAATCTTGTAACCCTGCTGTTGAATTGGGATAGGTCCCGATGATACCAGGCATAACCCTGGGCGTTACTAAGGGTTTCTACACCGCTCAAGGTTTCCGAGAATCGCCATGTCGCGTCCCCGCCTCCGCCGGATTCCTGTACAAGAGTAAGGGCGATACGCTCGTCGAATGCCCCGGAAAAGAGCGCGATCTTGCCGGCATAGGAACATCCGGTTATAGCCAAACGTGAGAGATCTATATTAGCTTCGGGGCATCTCTCCAACCCATCTATAATGCGGCTTGCGCCCCAGGCAAAGGCGATAAATTTACCCCTATCTGTATCCGGATAAAGATCGAAGAAAGCCCCATCGCCGCGAGTGCTGGACCAGGCATTTGCCACTTGCGATTCCTGATAATGTATGGTAGCTATCCCACGACTGGTAAAGATATCGGGTGGGAGAAAACCCGTCGGAAACCATCCCACCCCGATTACAGCCGGAAAAGGCCCTTCCCCATTAGGGAGGCTGACAGGCACATACAGCGTGAGTGTATCTATGCCTTCAACTATGGTTACTGTAAGCAGCGTGTCACCGACGAAGCTGGCTTCCAGGCTATCCGGAGGCTCCGGCTTGGTTCCCAACTCATAATGCTGGATTAGAGCACCGATCTCTGCGCGTCGGCACCGCCACTCGTCGCGGGTGATGATACGGCCCAGGCTGGTATCGGACCACATAAACGGATCGGGCAGGGCCTCGATTACCGGAAGCTCGCTGACTGAAGGAAAAAGCGGCTCAGGGCAGTCTGTGCCCGTGTTCTCAACTTCATAGACGAGAGGCATTTCCTGAGCTAATAAATTAACAAACACAAGTGTGTTCAATAGAAGCGTTAATAGAATTATTTGCTTTCTCATTTTAATACTCTTCCTTATTATCAACTGGATAATCAATGATCGACTTACTGGTCTTCATATTCACCTTCTAAGTTACATATTTTATCTACTATGTCAAGCGTATATTCTAATTACCGTATCTCTCTATATATTGTCTTACAGATACTTATTATTATCCTAGCGCGGCAAAGCCGCTAAAATGTAAAAATCAAATATCAAAATGTAAAATTACAGATAAAAATTTAAAAAGTGAAAAATTAAAAAGACCACACAACCCCTAAAAGCTTATTGAACCACAAAGCACACAAAGATCACAAAGAAGAAATATTTCTGAGTTGTTTAAAGCCCAACCCACAAACAAAGATTAGTAACAACTAATAACACAGATAGCACGAATAACTGTACTGGCGATTATGTTCTTCTTTTAGTTCAAAATAATTTTGCATTTTCATTTGTCATTTTGCTTTTTAATTTTTGATATTTAATTTCCAAGGAAAACAAAATGAAATGAGATACTTTTTTTGCAAAAAAAACAAAAAGTTGACTGACAATACTACAGAGAATATCACCCTTTTCACATCTCAAGGTCAGACCATGTAATTCCCAGGTCAAAAATTTGGTAAAAAACCAAGAAAAACGGAAGAAGTGGCAGGAAGAAAACAAAACAAAGTATTTAAAGTAACCAATTGCCTACAGTGGCAGATAACTAGTTTATATCCGAACCGGGTTTGGATACCCTCCTAATTAAGGGTGATACCGGAGTCATTGTGTCCGAGTGCTGCGCTTGATTATCTGTTCCCTTATGCGGGATCATTCGGTTGACAGCCATAATACGATGCCCGATGATGTTTCTATTCGGTGGTATCCCAAATCTTTAGCCGCTTCATTCAGCGGTTTCTCTAACACCTCCGATTCTTTACCAGTCAAAATGGCACAGGGACGTCTCTCTTTCACGAAGGACTTGATTTGCGAGCGCAAAGGCAAACCTCTGCTTATAGCCTCTTCTTCAGAAAGCAAGTGACTTACACGCCAGGCAAATGATCCCGTAACAAATTCCTCATATATCGGTAACCTCGAACTCACAGCATAAAGCGGAGAAAGTGTGAGTACTTTCCCTTCTATCGCTTTTGAATCGATGTAACCTCTAACTACTTCTGATTCTCTTTGGAGTTTAATTGGAGTCAGAGATTCTGGTTTCGTAAAAACACTGATTGTAAAGTTATGCTTGATAAGAGAACTATAGACGAACGAAGTAGCAGCTAAAAGCACAAAGGGCAGGACAACTGCCACCGGAAATTTTTTATCGCGACGGTTCGATAGAGCGTAAAGGCTTAACAGCATTAAAAAGGGAACTAGAGCAAAGTAGTACTGGCGCCAGGAAGGCGTGGGTGCCAGACAACCGAGTAACAAGAAGGGTAAGAACAGCAAGATAAACAGTAGTTCGAACTTTAAACGCTCCAGGCTCCGAATTCTATCGATTACTAAAAGGGCGAGACTGTAAAGACAGGCCAACACAACCAGAAATTCAGACGGTGTTCTGATAAAAAGCCGCATCAAATATTTAAACTTTCCAACTAACGTCATCGCTCTCGAATAAGACATTTCTTCTCTGTAGAGAGTATTCAGCCCGGCATAGCCGAAATTTCCAAACCGGAAGTCTTGGTAACTGGTGAAGAAAAAAAAGATTGCGACCACATTTGCTAACAGGCCCCCAACACAAAATGCGAGCACCTGCAGTCCTTTCGTTTTGAACGTACCTGCATGAGAAAATATAATGACAAGTAAGAAAGGAATAATCAACGGAGCGAATGATAAACGAATTCCTATGGCCATACCAAGGCTCATCCCGCTGAAGAAAAAAAAAGTTAATCTCTTCACGGAGCGGATACCTCGGCAGAGCAGAAGGAACGCTAAAAGGGCAAAAAAGGTAGATGGCGTATGGTTCCAAACGTGAGACGCAGCAAGTTTGTATAGTTGAGAATGAAGGAGTAAAACAGTAATACATATTGGGATAGTTATACTGACTAGTTTGCCATACCTTGAAAGCAGGGAGCGTGCGTACAGAAAAATCGTCAAGCAGATTCCAAATCCGCAGATGCCGACAAATATTCTTGCCAGAAAGAAAGGGTAAGGTGTAAAGAAAAACGGCGCATATAAGTAGACAAGATTCGGCATATGGAAATATGCAAAATCTTTATATGGATGAAGTCCGTATTGTGCGACCATGAACGCACTTGCCATAAACTGATGCTCGTCATGATCTAAGTAGCCGGAAAGACAATACGATAAAGACACGATCGCCGCATACAACATAACGACTATAACTATCGCTATGTTTGTCAGTCTCGCTTGCTTGCTCATCTAAATTTCACATAACATCAGGTTTCAGTCGCCGAAACATTAACGCAATCAAACCGACTAAACTCAAAACTTGCGGTTTCGGCCAGCTGGAAACTTTTATTAGGGTTAATCGTAATTTTATTATAACTCTTTTCCATAATTATAGGTGGAACTAATGTCTCTTTTCACTTTTTGATAATCAATGATTGATTTACTGGTTTTCATATTCACTTTGCTAAGTTATACAGTTTATCTACTATGTCAAGCGAACTTTCTAATTCCCTTATCTCTTTATATTATTTTGTGGTGAGGTTTAGCGTATTTAGTGTGTTTTGTGGTCTGACTCTGTGATTCTGTTTTGAACCTAATGCGACAGTTTGATTATCGCAATAATATCATTTTACGGCTTTGTTCGAATGAACCTGCTTTAAGTTTATACAGGTAAATTCCACTCTCAAAACAGCTTGCGTCAAATGAGACCGAGTGTTTTCCTGTTTCCTGGTGTGTATTTATTAAAGTTTTTACTTCCCGTCCGGTCAGGTCGTAGATGGTGAGTATTACATCACTTTTGGTTTTTAACTGATATGTGATGACTGTACTTGAATTAAACGGATTAGGATCATTTTGATCTAAAATGAAACGGTCAGGCACTCTTAAGCATTTTATTCCGGATACAGTATCTTCGAATTCATAAACCCTGATCCAATCAACGAATAAAGACTGTGGAAATTCCGTACTATCATTTGGCGGGCCCGGCCAATTTCCGCCAACAGCAAGATTTACAATTAAATGGAATGTCGTATCAAATGGTGCCGGAAAACTACCTCCACTACTCCACCAAGATATCTTAGTAGTAAAAAGATTTCCATCGACATACCATTTTAATGTATCCGGCTTCCATTCAAACGTATAAATATGAAAATCTTCAGAAAAATCAGTATCCCCGTCCGTATAAACAGCACCACTGCTTACATTCCCTGGCCACTCATCTCCAAAGTCAATCGTACCATATATTGTTGTAGGAATATTTACAGCTTCCATAATATCAATTTCACCGCTAGCTGCCCATCCCCCATAGAATTGCTCCGTGGGCAACATCCAGAATGCCGGCCACATCCCCTGTCCTGTAGGTAATTTTATCCTGGCCTCGAATTTGCCATATAAAAAATCGCCCTTGTGGATGGTACGTAATCGGGCCGAAGTATAATTCTTTCCCCCATAACTTTCTTCCTTTGCAGTAATAATTAAATATCCACTATCAACAGTGGCATTTTCTGCCCGATAATATTCCAGTTCATTGTTTCCCCAACCGGGTATACCCTCACTTGTTCCGTCACCGATTTGAAAAGACCAATTATTCGTGTCTACCTCTGATCCTTCAAATTCGTCTGACCATACAAGAGTATAATCTTGCGCAAAAACCAAATTACCTACTAAGAGTAACGTAAAACATAGTGAAATAACATATCTCTTTTTTATATAAATGATCATCATATTCACCTATCCTGCTTATATTTATTTAATTTCATCAGATTTGACCAATATTTGTTTATCCGTGGCAATTTAATAGTTTCTTCGAATCTATCATTTCACATTTCAAGAAGTATAATGAAAAGTGTCTTTACCTCCCCCAAGGGATGGGTTACAATTAGAGAAAAAGGAGGTTTGGTATGCTTTATCTTGGATGTGACGTACATAAGAATTATACTACTAT
>Ga0315548_1000735_pt1 | contig 29887 bp, 24 predicted proteins | sample SalMarSW160110MG_2_FD_202540 | JGI IMG/M metagenome (GOLD analysis project Ga0315548, IMG submission 202540) | Salt marsh sediment microbial communities from the Plum Island Ecosystem LTER, Massachusetts, United States - Salt Marsh Sediment SW1601-110 ... | reverse complement strand
TAGCCCAGTCTCTGATGCCATTTCTCTGACCGGTCGCCGCGCGATCCCTACAATGGTTCTTTAGTTTGCTCACCTGTTCGAGGGTAAGAAAATCCTCCTGGGTTATCTCAAGAGACATGCGTTGCTCCTTATTGTTACATGATTGTTACATGTCAAATGCTAGTAAGATTCAGAAATGTTTATGTGGACACGTGTCGCAACAAAAGATTACTTTTGTTGCGAACAAGGGATGCTAACGCCTAGACGCCCCTACTCAAGCATACTACACGGCTCCCGCTCAAACCCCCACAAATGACGTCAAGGGCTAACCTATCCTCACTCGAACTCACAGAAGGCATTTATGGGGCTCTCATTCGATTGGTGTATTCCTGTGCGGGCGTCTCGCAGTAGCCGGTCAAACAAACAGGTAGAACACATACAAAACTAAAGTATCTACTAAGCCTAGCTTTCTGGCACATCAGACGGGTAGGTCACTATTGAATGTTCCAGCCAAGTTCCGCTTATCCCTTTACGATGCAATTAAGCTAGCCCAGATCGGTTTCGTGCTTTATCTCTTCCCACCATAGGTGAGGGTGTTCTGACCTGTTAACTACAACGTTACGCTCTTCCAATAACGCTACACGTTTTCGCAGGAATGCGATCTCGTCCCTCAGTATGGCGACTACTTGGTTTTGTTGCTCAAGATTGACTTGGTTTTGTGTAAAAGCGCGAGAGTCCTGAGATACAGTAACTCCGTTCGCAGCAAGAGTGTGCTGTATAACGTCGCTCGCTTCGCGAAGCGTTAGTCCGGTATCGTACAAATCTTGAAGTTGCCGGAGCAGGTCTAACCCTGCTTTCGTTAGAAGGATCTGATTGTTTGGCCCATGACGCAAGGAACTAGTCAGAATACCTCTTATTGCACTAATGCGGTTGCGCACTTGGTTAGCCGTTTCAAGACCCAAGAGTTTTCGCAGATCACTAATCGTGTACATATCGACCTCTGAAGTTACAATAGGACATTGGAAAACATTATGCAAGTTGCTCGCAGAAGTTCGAAACGACGCGAGCGCTCAGAGATAGATGAACGAAGAATGGTCGATAAGAAGTAAGTAGAGAGGCGTACGGGTACTGAAGATATGGGTCAAATGTGGCGTATTTGGTCGAATTTCGCAAGAAAAGTGAGAGTTGGGTAGTTGAAGTAACTGGCAGGTGTCGAATGAAGTGCACCTGGGAGTAGGTAGCTGATCAGTGAGAGAAAAAGGTGAAACAACGAATGTGGAGAGATGACCCTGAAAAGGTACTTCAACAGGCAGCTGACATCATCCAGGGCGGTGCTATTTGCGATGAATGCCTCGGGCGTGCCTTCGCACAGCTAGGACACGGTCTTGCAAACAGCGAACGCGGCAAGTCACTACGAATCATGCTTTGTATGGTCGGGATAGAGGGAAAGGCAGGCTCATGTTGGATCTGTGAAGGTTTCTTCAAGAATATCAATGCCTGGGCGAGTCGTGCCGTTGCGTTATCTACCGGAATCGAGTTTGACAGTTACCTATTTGGGGTGAAGCTTACCCCAAGGCTTATTGAGATGGAGAGGTTGTTTAGTGAGCGATTCCGTACGAACTGTGCTGAGTCACTGAAACACGCGATAAATCGTAGGATCGGCAAGGCATTTGAGGCACAAGTTAGACATGGGACACTTGATACTAGGGAACCTCATCTTTCCTTTGTCATTGACCTTGTTCGGAATACGATTGAGCTTCGGGTTCTTTCGCTATTTATTTATGGCCGGTATCAAAAACTGATACGGGGGATTCCTCAAACTCGCTGGCCTTGCCGTCACTGCAAGGGGAAAGGGTGCAATCATTGCAACTTCACAGGGAAGCAATATGAAGAATCAGTGGAAGAGCTTATAGAGAAGGAATTTCTGAACGCAGCAGGGTCGAACAGTGGGCACTTACACGGAGCTGGAAGAGAGGATATAGATGCTCTTATGCTTGGGTCTGGTCGACCTTTTGTGCTCGAGATCTGTTCGCCGCGTAGACGCAACTTGGATCTTGTGTCGCTTCAAGCTGAGGTTAACGAGGCACAAGGAGGCAAGGTAAGAATAGACAGGTTGAAGTTTGTTCCGCGTATGATGGTATCGAGAATCAAGGAAATACATGCAGACAAGACGTATGAGGCGCTCGTGTCATTTGAAGGCGATGTTTCTCGTGTTAGGCTAGGTCAAGCATTGGTTGAGCTTGTTGGAGAGATCGAACAGCGAACTCCGCAACGAGTTGCTCATCGCCGGGCTGACCGGATCCGTACTCGCAGGATCCATGAAATCGAAGGAGAACTAGTATCTTGTCGTCAAGCGAAAATCAGAATAAAGAGCGAAGGAGGCTTGTACGTCAAGGAACTTGTCTCAGGTGACAATGGTCGTACAGCGCCAAGTCTGGCTAGTCGCCTTGGAATTGCTGTCCATGTTATCAAATTAGATGTAGTTGAGGTAATCTCGCCTCTGTTTCCATTTTGAGCAGATGCTTGCAAGTCGGTGTCCTAATTGCGTAAGGTTTAGTGGTGAGACTGATGTCAAGAACAGGAAGAGAGACCAGTTGGAATTTAGGAACAGCAGATGTTTCTCGTATCCTGCAAATCTATTATCGTGAGATATCTCGCTTCCCTCTTCTGACCGCAGAGGAGGAACGCAAACTAGCTCAGTCTATGGCCAACGGGTTAGATGGAGCACGACAACGGTTAATCACTTCTAATCTTCGTTTGGTCGTTAAGATAGCCCAAGGGTATGCTGATTCTGGTGTTGACCTTATTGACCTTATTCAGGAAGGCAACCTTGGCTTAATTGAGGCCGTTGATCGGTTTGACGTTGAGCGGGGCTATAGGTTGAGCACATATGCCACTTGGTGGGTTCGCCGCGCTATTCTTTCGGCAATTACTGAATACTCGCGGATGATCCGTATACCTGATTACTTGTTCCGTGCTTTGCGTAGGCTGAAACAAATCCGAGATCTGTCTCAAGGTAAAGCAGAGAAGGATGAAGAAGAGATCACGAAGATTAGCGGTTTGTCGGTGGAACGCTTGGAACAAATTGAGAGAAAATTGAGGGATCTACGTTCCTTGGATGAGCTTGTTGGAACAGGCGGTGAAGAGACACTGGAAGAGGTATTAGAAGACACAAGTACACCAGTGACAGAAAGGGAAGCCTTGCGACTTCTCTTCCGGGAAGAGCTACGCGACATCATCGACTACATTCCAGCACGACAAGCCTCTGCGCTACGTTTGCACTACGGACTGGAAGATGGAACACCTTACACTTTGGCCGAAGTAGGTAGAATAATGGGAATAAGCCGCGAACGTGTGCGCCAACTTGTGCAAGAGGGATTAGATAAGGTTACCACAAAGTGGAGCTATCGCAGCTTGGAGTACTTCCGCAATCTGTTGCTAGACTGAGTAACTCCCTGGTCACTTACGGCTTAAAACCATATTCATCTCACCCTCACCCCTGACCAAGTCAGGGGCAGGCTCTGGTCTTTCCCTTCCTGCATTCCTGGGTTCCTAAAGAGAAAACTTCTGTGCTTCAATACTACTGTTCGATAAGGGAGGAAAACTCTTCTTCACTAAGGATCTTCACTCCAAGGTTCCGTGCTTTCGCTCCCTTTGATCCCGGATTTACGCCTATTACTACATAGTCAGTCTGAGAGCTGACTGAAGTGGATACCATTCCTCCGAGATGCCTAACACGTTCGGCTGCTTCATCGCGGGTCATGCTAGAAAGTGCCCCGGTAAAGACAAATCGTTTCTCCGCGAGGGGGCCAAGCCGGGTTCCCTCGCCCTTGATTTCTACCCCGCACGCAAGAAGTTCTTCGATTACAGCACGGTTCTCCTGATTGGCGAAGTATTCAGTGATAGCAGTAGTGGTCGACGGTCCGATCTCTGGAATGCCGAGAAGCTCTTCCTTGCTTGCACTTCCCAATCGACTGAGAGCCCCAAAGCGCTTGGCAAGTATTCGAGCCGTTTGCTGACCAATTTCTGGGATTCCTATAGCAAAGAGAAGCCTCTCTAGAGTCATCGATCTACTGTTTCGAATTGCTGCAAGGAGGTTGTCCGCTGACCGCGGTCCCATCCTCTCGAGCGAAATCAAGGTCTCTCGATCCAAGCGAAAAAGCTGGCTTGGTCGCTTTATTATTTCTTTCTCGACTAATTGATTGACAACTTTTATTCCTAATCCAGCAATGTCAAATCCGGCTTTCCCGGCGAAATGAACTATTGATTGCTTGATGCGCGCCGGGCAAGAGATATTTACACAGCGATGGGCTACCATGCTTTGCCGGCGGATGATCCTGCTTCCGCAACTGGGACAGACAGAGGGCATCTTGAACGGGAACTCATCTCCGTTCCTGTATTTAGTCAACGACTTGACAACTTCCGGGATCACATCTCCGGCGCGTTGGACTATCACAGTATCTCCGGCGCGGACATCCTTACGTTTTACCTCATCTTCGTTGTGCAGGGTAGCACGAGAGATTTCTACTCCATACAAGCGTACTGGTTCCAGGATTGCCACTGGAGTGAGAATTCCTGTACGGCCAACTTGAACGATAATCTCTCTTACCTTGGTGATGGCTTGCTCCGCTTGAAACTTGCCCGCGATTGCCCAACGAGGAGAATGTGATACCCTACCTAGGACCTTGCGTAATGCGAACTCATCAACCTTGATCACGACTCCATCGGCTTCGTAGGGAAGTGATTTTCTCCTTACCTGAAAGTCGTTGTAAAAACTGATGCCTTCTTCAATTCCACTGCACAGCCGATGAAGGGGGTTGACGCGAAATCCTAGTAAAGAGAGTGTTCTTAGGAGTTGCTCTTGAGAGCCAATTCTGATGCCTTCTACTCGGCCAATATCATAGCAGAACATCTTTAATGGCCGAGTTGTAGTAACTTGTGGATCTAGCTGGCGAAGTGAGCCTGCCGCCAGATTTCTTGTGTTGGAAAAAACAGGGAGGCCAGCAGCTTCTCTCTTTTCGTTAAGTTGGTGAAGGTCGTCTGTTTCAACGTACACTTCTCCTCGCACTTCAAGCACCGAAGGAATGGCCAGCTGAGTCCTCCTCAGACGGAGAGGAATGCTACGGATAGTGCGTAGGTTAGCAGTAACATCCTCGCCGTTTGTTCCATCCCCGCGGGTAGACCCACGCACAAAAGAACCATTCTCATAGACGAGTTCAACGGAGAGACCATCAAGCTTTGGCTCAGCTATATAGACAACCCTATCTACATGAAGCAGCTTGCAAATTCGTCTATCAAATGCCTTGATTTCGTCGAGAGTAAATGCGTTCTCTAGGCTGAGCATAGGAATAGCATGCACTATTGTACGAAACCCTTCAGTCGGCGAAGCGCCAACACGTTGAGTGGGAGAATCTGTCGTAACGAATTGCGGATGTAGACTCTCTAGCTTTTGCAGCTGCCGGAACAGAGAATCGTATTCGGCATCGCTTATTTCTGGCCGATCAAGTACATGATAAAGGTAGTTATGGTGCCAAATTTGCTCGCGTAGCCGTTCAATCTTTCTTTGTATCTGACCCGTCATCTTACATAAAGGGTGGCGTCTAAAGAGACGATTGTCAAGCCGGATAACGAGCGCAGTGGCTTGAATAGCAAAGGGGCACATTTGCTTAGTTGAGAACAGGTTGCTTATTATAATAGTATAAGCTTCGGATCTTGCATATCAGAAACGTTTAGGTGCCATAGTGTCTTGTTGAAGAGCTTGACTATGGAGAACACGCCTAATCGACAAAGGTGAATCAAAGTATTGCGAGGTGGATTCTGATGGAACTAGCTATACCGTTCTTAGCGATGTTTGTAGGAATAGCGATTGGTTTCCTTGCTTCATACATGCATAACGCCAGCGAAAGAACCCAGCTGAAAGAGCGCCTTGCTATTGCCAAAGACAGACTTGCGAAAGATGAACATCTGCGTGAGGAAAACGAAACACTCAGAATCCAACGGGCTCAATTGCAGAAGGAACACGAAGTTGATGCAGAAAAGATGGAATGGGTAGAAGAGGCACAAGAACGGCTGCGAGAAGCATTCGAGGCCTTGGCAAGTAAGGCACTACGATCAAACGCTGATGCATTCTTGAAACGCACCTATGAGCAGCTCAACACCCTTCTTACTAGGATAAAAGGTGATTGGGGCGTGCAAAGGGAGGAGGTAAGGAACCTTGTTCAGCCGCTCGAAAAGACATTAGCAACCATGGATATGCACGTACGGACGCTGGAGGAAAAACGCGAGGGAGCGTATAAAAGTCTGGAGCAACATCTTGCTTTCCTTTCCCAGGCTCATACCCAGCTTAGGGATACAACCGTTACCCTTGCGCAAGCCCTTCGATCACCTGCTGTGCGAGGGCGGTGGGGAGAGTTCCAGCTACGACGCGTAGTAGAGCTTGCTGGTATGACAGCACAGGTGGACTTCGCTGAACAAGTTACAACTGATAAAGGTAGGCCAGACATGATCGTGTACCTTCCCAATGAAGGAATCCTGCCAGTCGATGCCAAAACACCAATGCAGGCTTATTTCGACGCCGTAAAAGCTAAGACCGAGGAAGAACGTAAAATGAAGCTAAGAGCTCACGTTCAAGCGATCAGAGAGCGGGTACAGGAACTTGGGCGTAAGCAGTATTGGGCCCAGTTTGAGCGAGCGCCAGAGATGCTCATCATGTTTGTGCCAAGTGAGCCTTGCCTCGCAGCTGCTTTTGAGCTGGATGCCGAACTTCTGGAATCTGCTATTCGTAGACACGTACTCATCGCAACACCACTAAGTTTGCTCGGGCTTCTTCGAGCAGTGGCGTATGGATGGCAACAGCATGAGATCACTGACAATGCTCAACAGATTGCTAAACAAGGCCAGGAATTATACGAACGCATAGTCACTTTTGTCCACCACCTACAGAACACGGGCAAGTACTTGGGACAAACAATCAATGCCTACGATGCCACGGTAGGATCACTGCAGCAGCGACTACTCCCTGCCGCAAGACGCTTCAAAGAACTAAACGCACAAACAAAAGACCTGCCCGAACCCTTGCCCATAGAGCGGAAGGTACGCCATATTCCCTCCACAGACCCTGATGAGTGATGCTACAAGAGGAGTCGGGATATTGGGAGGTGGTATCACAAACTTCTTATGTCTTTGTCGCACGATCCAAACTGAGTTAGGACTGTTTTCCTCTTGCGGGTGAATATATGAAAAAGCTTCTCATACTTCTGCTCGTTGTCACGAATATTTCTGTCGTTCTTGTATCATGTGCAACAGCAGATGAAGCGGTACTTCATCCGTCGCTGCGCGACATTCTCCAACAACTAGCACAAGACAAAAACATTAATCTTGCCAGATTTGTCGGCCATCTACAGGTATTGCCATCGAAACGTGCGAGGAGCGGTCATGTTGATCTAGATGAAGGGCAATTCGGGGTACTGATACAAACGCGCCAGGGGTTGTTTGGGCAAACCTTCCTTGGTATTCCTATACTTGTAAACACGGGAACGATTATCGGTATGCGCGTTAGCGCAAGAGAACTGCTGCTCTTGGCTGATTCGCCTTATGTTGCCTATATTGAGCCCTCATGGAAGGTAGAACCAAAGCTCGATTACAGCGTTCCTGCAATAAGAGCTGATCGATTACACTCAGCCATACCACCGCTAACAGGAAAAGAGGTGATTATCGGCGCAGTAGACACAGGGATCGATTATTCTCACCTTGACTTCCGTTATGATTCAGACGGTGATGGCATCGAAGAATCGTCTCGCATCTTGTCTATCTGGGATCAAACTAGCGGTTCCCTAGGCGCATATTACAGCAATAACGAGATCGAAAGTGATATTGCCCTTGGGCTTGGCCCAGAGAGCGGACAGGTCCATGAAGCAGACACAAACGGTCACGGGACACATCTGATGGGAATTGCGGCGGGTGATGGATCGTCGTCTGATAGCAGCCTGATTGGAGTAGCTCCGGATGCGACCATCGTCATGGTCAAGACCTCTTTCTACACCTCGGATATTATCAGCGGGGTGAAGTATATCTTTGAACAAGCAAACACACTTGGTCTGCCAGCAGTGGTAAATCTGAGCTTAGGTGGGCACGAAGGGCCGCACGATGGAACGAGCTTGTTTGAGCAAGGGCTATCCGAGCTAGCACAGCAGTATGGGCAGGCAATTGTTGTATCCGCGGGGAATGAAGGTGATAAGAAGATCCATGTAGGAGAGGAGCTCCACGGAGACTCTTTTACCTTTACTATCAATCCTATTTCCCTGTCGCTTGAGCTACAGCTGTGGTATCCGGGTGAATCCAGCTTCTCACTTACTGTTACCCCACCGGTCGGCCCCTCTCTAACAGTGGACAGAGGCAGCCACGCTAGCTCTCAGGCTGCGAATCTATACGTGGACAACGCTTCAAGTGGGACAAACCCAAATAACGGAGATAATGAGATCCTGGTATCCTTGATCGGTATCACTCCAGGAAGCAAGTGGTACTTCACCATAACTGATGAAGGCGGCGGCGGGCGGTTTGACGGATGGATTGTCACAAGCACGGGTGACACAATTCTTGAAGGAGATACGGACTATACAATTGACGAACCAGGAAACGCATACGGTGTAATCACTGTAGGGTCATTCAACACCAAGGCATTGCACAATTTCCCTACTCAGAATGGAATTGGTGAAATCTCTTACTTTTCCAGCCAGGGACTAACTCGGGATGGGCGACAAAAACCGGAACTTACCGCCCCTGGGGCGTGGATAGCTGCCGCTCTATCCAGTAACAGTTCTAGGGAAGGTCTGCCTGACCCTATGCATACCTTGCTCAGGGGAACCAGTGTTTCCGCTGCCCATGTGAGCGGGGTGATAGCATTGATGCTTTCGTGCAATTCAGAGTTAAGTAGCGAAGAGATGAAAATGAAACTAACACAGACTTCTATGAGTGACGCATTTACTGGGCTCACCCCTAACACTAGTTGGGGATATGGAAAGGCAAATGCCTACGAAGCGGTCGCTGCCATACGCCATCCCGGGGGAAGCGAAGCACATTCTCCCGCAGTGACCGTGCTAAGTAATCCTGTCAGCAACCGTGCTTTATTTAGTTACACGCTCCCCGAAGGAACAACACAGGCAACGCTACAAGTCTATAATGTTGCAGGAGCATTGCTTTTCCAAGAAAAGATTGACCCAGAACGCAACCAATATGAATGGAATCTTACTGACAACTTAGGCAAACTACTGGCGAATGGACTCTACTTGTATACGATTATCGCTGGGAATCACTGCTCGGAAGTAGGGCAATTGGTGATCATCAGATGATTTCGCGGCGAATACTACGGGTAATACTCTTTGTCTTGTTTCTTGTCACAATAATGGTGCATGGAGACGATTTTGCTAACGTCGCGGCAATCTTCGAATTGGCAACAGGCACACGTTCCATAGGAATGAGTAAGACCCTTATCGCCCTAGCGGACGATGAGAATGCCATCTTTTGTAATCCAGCAGGCCTGGGCAGTATCAAGGATATTCGCTTCACTTCCTTATTCTCGCGACCGTTTGGAGCCTTCAGCTATGGAGCGATCGGCATCGCTGTTCCCCATCTAGGAATACTGGGAATGCAGTTGGATTCAGGATTGATCACAACAGAAGGAGGGGCTTTTCGTTACCTAAGCCAGGCGGCAGCCATCTCGGCCGGAGTAGCAATTGGTGGCTTTGGCCTAGGTGGACGAGTAAAGTTCTATCATCTTTCACAGCCCTTGTCGGGAACAGGTTGGGCGATTGATCCCGCTTGTCTCATTACGATCAATCGTGTGAAAATTGGCGTTATCGTGGAGAACCTTATTTCAGGACAGATTGCTTTTGAGAACGGTCATAATGAACATTGGCGCACCAAGATTGACATTGGAGCTGCCTTGACCATGCAGCCGTTCCTTACAGCCTATTGGAACTTGGCAGTGAGTATTGCAGGCATCTTCACTGCCAACCCGCGGATAGCAGGAGGGGTTGAGGTGTGGGTGAAAGACCTTGCCGCAAGGATTGGCTATAGCAAGAGCCAAGCCACAATTGGCCTAACGCTGCGCTTTGAAACTTATCAAGTCGATTGGGCTTACGTTTTACACGCAGATCTTCCTGATAGTCACTATCTGTCTCTCACATTCAGGTTTTAGAAGGAGAAAGTGAAACTGCTGCGCTATTTGGTGATCGTTACATTGCTTGTAATTGGGGTTTCCTTGCTGTCTCAAGGAGAGGAGGAAGCCTTCAAGGCTGACATCACTGGTGAGAAGACCTGGTGCCTACGCTATGGTTTCGGCTCCCCACAGGGATTAGCCCAGGCCGGCATGGCTTCGAATCAGCTATATCTTGATCAGTCACTTGCTGTAAACATTACAGGGAAAGCGCTTTCCTTCCTTACAATCAATGCTCAATTTGACGATCAGAAACCTATGAACATGCAATCGCTGACAATTGATCTAGACGCTGGTGACCTGCGGGGCAAATTCGGCGATTTCCCTATCGCTGAGCAGGACACTTTTCTGGCTTATAACAAAGAGCTCAAAGGAATGCGCCTAGATTATCGGATCGGCAAGGCACAACTAACTGGCATTGTCTCTCAAGTTGAAGGGATCTCAGAATCAAAGACATTTGTTGGCCGGACAGCGCATGAGGAGGTGATTTTCTCTTCGTATTCCCCTGAACAGCCGTGGGTTAAACAGACGTACTTGCTCAACCTTCAAGGGCTGTACTATTTTGAGCTGGAAGAACCTTTCATTGAAGGGTTCTCTGTTGCGAGCACCAACTTGGTAGCGAATCAAGCTCTGTACTCCCTTCTTAGTGCCTACGGACTTGGCTATCTATTTGAAGACATCACTAAGTCTCCATCCCAGGACCTCTCCAAGGCAAGTTATGCTGTTGTTAGCACAGAGAAAGACTTCCTCATCCTGAAGAGCGAGCCGCAAGCCCTCTTGCGAACGTGGCTACTGAAGTACATCAGGCAGTACAACGAACAGACAGAGCTTAGTGATTCAGAAGAGAAACGCTATCCATTCAATATTGGAACCGATTATGAACAAGCCTTTCTCAATCAACTTATGTCTTTTTGTTATCTGGGAGTTGAGGGAAGTGAATATCCGCTTCTAACAGGGAAACAGCAACGTTTCTATTATCTCGGCCACACTGATCTGAAAGAGGGATCAATCGTGGTAGAAGTGAGCTTGCATGGCGGGACATTTCTGCCGATCACTGAGGCTGATCTTCCCGAATATGATTCATACCCATTTCTTAGTGAGGGAATCATCGAATTTGATTTCCCCAAACAGTTCTTTCAAGAAACGGAGAGCGCAGCAAAAGTCTCATTTGACTATGCCGTGTCCGGGGATGTATTCATGCTAGGCCTATCCATTGTGCAAGGAAGCGAAAAGGTCTACTTAAATGGAGAACTCCTCGAGCGTGACATGGATTACTCTATCGACTACGAACTTGGCATGCTGATATTGTTCCGTGAAGTAGGCGAGGAAGATACGATCCGAATTGATTACGAACGTTTCCGTGGTGGTCTAGGCAGTGGTGCTGAGTATTCACGTAACTTCTACGGGTTGAGCCTTGACCTTCCTGCCACTGAATCGCTTAACTTCAAATTGAGCCTACTACAAGCCGCTGACAACCCTACCCCACTCAGTGATCCCGCAAAGGCTCATACTATGCCAAACACTCACACTATTTCGGGTGTGATTGGAGCAATTGACTTGGATGGCTTTCGCGCTAAGGTTACGCTTGGATATAGCAATGATTGTTTCCCATTTGATGACAATCTGCGAGAAAATCTTCCCAATCTGGTAACTACGATCTTGGTCCTTGCTCAATATACCCTTGTTGGCAACTTGAATGGGATTAGCGTGTATAACAACGGCGTCTGGAGAAGCTATACCACTGGGGCTGGTCTTTGCGGAAATCGAGTTCGCAGCATGGTAAGCGATGGAAACACTGTGTTTATTGGTACCGACTCAGGGCTTACAGTACTTCATCTGAAAGGAGTATCTCCACTAGCCCACGTAGAGAACTGGCAGCGCTTTTACGAAAAAGATGGCCTACCAGATCCAGAAGTCCGCGCGCTTGCACTTGTCGGCGAAAGCCTGTGGATCGGAACCACAGGTGGTCTAGCGCGAGTCAAGCCAGAAGAAATCGAAAGTGCTGAGGCCTGGAAGTCGTACACCCCTGATGTATTTCCAGAAATGAAAGGGATTCTCGCGCTTGCTGGAGATAACACCACCCTATATATCGGCACAGATCACGGTCTGTTTGCCTTTGACATAGCAAAGGAAGAAATGAGCGAACTTCACGGCATGAGTGGCGTTGCAGTGGGGAATTTGGTTTTGGTCGATGGAACCCTGTACGCTAGCTCAGAGATTGGACTTCGTTCTTTTCATAAGGGAATAGGATGCGGCTGGCTTGTATTTGGCAGAGCAGTTCGGGCCAGTGCCATAGTCAATGGGAGTACATGGTACGCGACCGATGACGGTCTCTACCGTATCTCGGACCAGGAACCGTTCATCGATGATTGGGCGATAACCGTACTGTCTGGCTCAGCAGTCGGGGGTTTATGGATAGGAAGCCGCGCAAATTCTAGCTATCAATTAAACGTGTGGCGAGCCGATAGTAAGCTGGAAACATTCACCAATTACGTAATGGGAATCGATGGGCGCGACAAGACCAGGTTTAGAGATATCTCGTCAGACGAGCACACAGACCGAGGGTTGTTCGCCAGAGCAAGTTTTAACCGCGACGTAGGCGTATTCAAGATCTCCGGAGACTTCGAGAGCATCGCTCCAGGTTTCTCATCCATAGGGCGCCTAGACCGCCGTGATATAACCGGTTGGAATATTTCAGTAGCTGGCACCTTAGCGCAAGGGATCAATATCGTTGCTTCCCATGGTTATCATATGATTGACCAGAGAAGCGAGGAGAAAAGAGACATCATAGACAATCAACTATCCTTTGCATGGCAGTTTGGTCCCTTATTCAGCTTTTCCCTGAGAAACGAAATGGTAGATGATAATTGGTTACACAGGGGACCTGATAGCACAGCTACTTCTTACAGCATTGGCCTGCAAAACGAATTCCTTGACCACGCTCTTTCACTGGCTGTAGCTTGGAATGACGCGTTTGAGACAACTATTTCCCATGAGCATTACTGGCGGGAGAGCGGACTTAGTTTTACGGGAACCTACCAGATAATCTCTGGATTCTCGATCTCGGGAAGCTGGGAATATCCGCTGATCTTTGATGCGAGCAGCACCCAGAGAAGCGAGAAAAGAAACCTCTCCATTAGTCTGTCCCGTAGCCTTGCCGCGGCTAGCATAAGTGGAAAGTATGAACTGTTTACTAGTCGCTTCCTGCCTGATGGGAGTCTTTCTACGATTCATACCGCGTCTATTGACCTCCGCTTCAGCGAGTTCGCTCTTCTTGGTCTAGGATTTGTGCCCACATTGAACCTTGGTTTTGAGGCAAAGGAAGGGACTGTCGCCTGGGATGGACGAGCGAATGTACGCGTAAAGCTAAATGCAGTCTTTGCTCAAGTTACCTATCAGAAGAAGATGCTACAAGTTCAGGAAGAGCAGTCGCAACACGACGATCGCTTTCTCCTAAGCCTCGGGTATACAGGTACTCCATACCTCAGGCCGAGCATTTCATATACTAGACGTACCAGCGTTGTTGCTTACAAGGAGGAAATACGTTCTGTTGTGGACCATGTTCTTAGTGGGCGGCTTTCGTGGGCGCCACAAGGGAGCTACCGCAATGATCTTTCCTTAGTGGTTAGGGCCGATGACAGTGATGAAATCACCGTTTCTGTACAGAACGATTTTTCCTACATCGTTTCCCAGCACATTTCCGCACGGTTTAGCATTGATGGAAGCTACAAGATTGTTGGGGCTACTACTGGGAACGATCTTAGCCTTACGCTTGGCGGAACTGTTAACTACAGGCTTTCCGATTCTTGGCGCGCGTCGCTTGCTATTTCCTACATCGCAGGAGAGACGGATACAACCACGCTCTATCACAGCACGTTGTTTGAGCTTTTCATCGCAGCACAGTTCTAGCCACGAAAAACAAGGACTACGCGTCTAAGGGAAGGTGCTTGGCCACGCGAGTTAATCGGGCCAGATCCTGGTTAACAAGTGTTCAAGTGGCGGTCTCATTCACCGATAAGTATAATACAACCTTATCTATAAGGTTATAAAGAGGACAACAACGTGAACAAGAAGAAGGTGCTCGTTTGTAGTGCCTGGCCATATGCTTCTGGAGTTCCCCATTTGGGAAACTTAGTTTCTTCGTTGCTTTCAGGCGATGTGCTCGCTCGGTATTATCGACTGCGCGGGCACGAGGTTCTCTACGTATCAGGAACCGACACACATGGGGCGCGAATTGAGTACGAAGCGAAGAGACTCGGTATGTCTCCACCCCAGCTATCTCTGCAGCAGCATAAAGAGATAGTCTCCATAATTGACGCATTTGGCATAGAGTTTGACAACTATACCACTACAGAGTCGCCAACGCATAAACGCTTTGTGCACAACATCTATCTTCAGATGGAACAAAAGGGCTACATCACTCGTGCAGTGGAAAACAGAGCCTACTGTAGCAGGTGTCAGATGTTTCTGGCCGATCGGTTCATTACTGGCATATGCCCCCGTTGTGGCGCGAACAGAGCAATGGGAAACCAGTGTAGCTCATGTGGGGCAATACTTGAACCGGAAGAGTTGATTAACCCTACTTGCAGTATTTGTGGAGAGAGCAACATCGAGTTTCGCATGAGTCAGCATTGGTACCTCGATCTCACAAAACTGACACCTCGATTGACTGATTACGTCAACGGAAGGAATTTTCGGAAGAACGTTTACCGATTCACGAAACAGATGTTGGATGAAGGTCTACGACCCAGGGCAATGACCCGGGATATTTCCTGGGGAATTCCGGCACCATTCGCAGGAGCGGAGGGCAAGGTTATCTATGTATGGGGTGAAGCTGCTCTAGGCTATGTTTCAGCAACAATCGAGCACTTTGGAGGAGAAGATAAGTGGAGGGAGTTTTGGTTTGGCGATGATGTCTGGCAGATCTATACCATTGGCAAGGATAACATTCCATTTCATACTCTGATTTTCCCAGGGCAACTGCTTGCCTCTGGCGAGGCATATCATCTTCCGGATCAAATCGCCGCTACAGAATACTTGAACTGGATTGACGGAAGCAGATTTTCTAAGAGTCGCGGCGTTGGGCTTTACTGCGATCAGGCAGCTCAGGTAATGGACCCCGAGCTATGGCGTTTCTATCTGCTTTACAACCGACCAGAGGAACGTGACGTTAATTTCTCGTGGCAGGAACTAGAAAAGGCTATCAATGGAGTCTTCATCTCCAATGTGGCTAATCTTGCAAATCGTGTGCTTTCCTTTATTCAAACGCGCTACAAGGGAGAAGTCCCTTCCAATGCTGTCGACCTCGAAGTAATTGCACATATAACAAAAACGATTTCGAGCTATGAAACGGCAATGAATGCAGGAAATCTGAGCCATGCCTTGCGTACTACCTGTGCTTTAGCAGTTTTTGGAAATGAGTATTTTCAGCGTAAGGAGCCCTGGTCATCCGGTGATCAACGTGCAGTAACAAGTGCTTTCCATCTCGTAAAGGCAATAACAGTGATACTCTTGCCTTTTGTTCCTCAATTTGCTAGTTCCGTTCTTGAAGTTATTGGGATTTCTTGCCCGTCTTGGGAAACGATAACAGAGCTAGCCGAGAAAAACGTACTCACTAACGGACGCGTCCTTATCTCTCGCATTGACATAGATGAGATCAAAGAACGTGCTAGGCCAGCAAAAGCAGAAGAGAATATCACTTGAGGGGTTATCAACGCCTGATCTCAGTGTGAGAACAGTCTCGCGGGTAGGCTTTGCTAGTTGTGATGGATGTGGAAAACGATCTCTTGATCTACCGGTAGAAGCACCTAGTGCTCGTTGTTGATGAGAAATAATGGCTAGATGTATTGAAAAACAAGCAGTAGCTTGCTAAAATCTGTCTTACTTGAGGTGCTGGAAATGTATGCTGTAATTGAAACAGGTGGAAAACAATATCGAGTTGAAGAAGGGATACTCTTGGAGCACGAGCTGATTCAGGGCCTTGACTCCGGAAAGCCAGTAGAATTTAACAACGTTGTTCTTCTGGTTGACGGTAGCGGTGCCCATGTGGGAGCTCCCTACCTTGATGGTGCAGTCGTCAAAGGAAAGGTGCAAGCACAAGCGAAGTCGAAAAAGATAGTTGTCTACAAGTATAAGAGCAAGACGGGATATCGGCGCAAGCGTGGTCACCGTCAACTATTCATGACAACACTAATCACTAAGATACAGGCATAGAGGAGATAAAGTGGGCGAAGTTCTTGTGAAACGCGATGAAGATAACAGGCTCGCTGGCTTCACGCTACAAGGAATGCAAGCGGACACAACTGCTTCAGCAAGTGCAATTCACTTGTTGCGAGCGACGGTTGCCTCGGTGAGTGGTTATTTACATATTAGAGCAAACTTCTCAACAGGAAAGGAATTTCTTCTGACGATTGACCGAAGTGATCCCCATTTGAACAGGGAAATAGATGCAATAATGGAGACTTTGTTGATTGGGCTTAAGATGTTGGCGGAAGAATACCCCCATGATCTTGTGGTACGTGAAGCTAGGGCGGAAGTACGTGTATAGGTGAAGTACGTGTATAGGTAAGGAGTACTATGGCACATAAAACGAGTACTGGTTCGTCCAGTAATTTTAAGGATAGCCCTGGTCAACGTCTAGGAGTAAAGCGCTATGGAGGCCAGTGGGTAAACGCGGGAACCATCATCATTCGTCAGCATGGAACTAAGTATGGTTTAGGAAAAAACGTTGGCCTAGGCCGAGACTACACGATTTATGCTACCTCCCCAGGCTATGTCCAATTCGAGGGACGTAGCAAGAAATACGTTAGCGTGCGTCCAGCCGAGAAGGTCTAATTCTCCTCATCATGTTTCCCTCCTTACGTTTCCATGTTCATTGACCAAGCAGATATCCATGTGCATGGAGGGCGTGGAGGCAATGGCATAATTAGTTTTGTCTCCAACCGTCATCACATAAAAGGAGGTACAGACGGAGGAAGTGGAGGAAGTGGCGGAGCCATAATACTGCGTGCTGAAGCAGGTATGTCTACTTTGCATCGGTTTCAGAGTGACTCCATATTTCGTGGCCGACCTGGTAGCAATGGGGGCAATAATAATAAGAAAGGCGCGCAGGGCAAGGATACTATTATCTCTGTCCCTATAGGAACAATGGTCTTCGATCGAAAGAGTGGCGGGCAGATTGCGGATCTCTTGTCTGCGGGGGATGAAGTAGTAGTTGCGCGTGGTGGAGAAGGAGGAAGGGGCAACAAGAGCTTTACCAATTCTACTCGGCAGGCACCACGAATCTGCGAACGCGGAGCAAAAGGCCAGAGCCATGCCCTACGTCTTGAATTGAAGATTCTCGCGGACGTAGGAATAATTGGCCGACCCAATGCTGGGAAATCAAGCCTTATCTCGCTTATCTCGGGAAAGCAAGCTAAGGTAGCTGATTACCCATTTACTACCATTATCCCTAACATAGGCGTGGTCAATTTCGATGACGTGCATCAGTTTGTGGTAGTCGACATTCCAGGCTTGATCGAGGGAGCCCATGCCGGTAAGGGTCTTGGCGACCGCTTCCTGAAACATATTGAGCGGACGCGGATGCTTGTTCATATGGTAGACCTGGCAGAAGCTCAAGGGCGAGATCCACTTAGGGCTTACCAAGAGATTAACAGAGAACTGGCCGCCTTTAATCCCTGTTTGACTAAGCGTCGACAGCTTGTCGTAGGGAACAAGATCGATCTGGTTGAGGAGAATGAAGTAGAGCGGCTAAGGGCTCGATTTGCTGAGAGTGCTATTCAGTTGCTGCCGGTATCTGTTGTTACAGGAAGAGGAATCCCTCAGTTGATAACGAAGATTTATCACGTCTTGCAGGAAACGACAATAGACAAGGGCAAGACTACGGTACCATGGCGTGTATATCGATATTCAGACAAAGCGGGCTTCTCTGTAAGGCGAGAAGGTAACGTTTTCATTCTAAGAGGAGAGGCTATTGAACAGCTAGTCCAGAAACTGGTGCTTGATAGCCGGGACGCGCGGGAATACCTGGGCAGTCGTCTCAAGAAGATGGGGGTAGTGCGTGAACTAGTACGCCGCGGCATTGTTGAAGGCGACCTTTTACGCATAGGAGATGTCGAACTTGAGTTTCACAACTAGAATCGGGCTATTTGGAGGAACATTTAATCCCTTACACAATGCGCATTTGCTGGTGGCGCAGCAAGCGCTTCGCGAGCTGTCGTTATCTAGAATAGTGTTTATCCCTAGCGGCATTCCGCCACACAAGAAGGTAGAATTTGGGATTAGTAAAGAGATGCGCTATGAGATGGTAAGAGAAGCAATTGCATGTTACCCAAAGTTTTCTCTTTCGCGGATTGAGATCGATCGTGCTGGACCAGCGTATACAGTTGACACAATCCGCGCTATGAAGAAGATTTGTCCAGAGGGGCTCTGTTTTATTGTGGGAGCGGATCTCCTCGCGCAAATTGACACATGGAAGGAACCGGAAGCCTTGCTGAGAACTGTTCCGTTTGTAGTTGCGCCGCGAGATGATGTCAAGCGAGAAGTATTTTCGCGACCACCATTTCACCGAGCAGAGATACATTTCCTTGAAATGCAAGAAATAGACCTTTCCTCGACTTGGATACGTGAACGAGTACTTCATGGAGAATCTATCACTGAATGCGTGCCGCCGATCGTGGCCAGCTACATTAAAGAGCGCGGCTTGTACCGGAATAAGGAGCTGGCTAAGCTATGTTAGAAAGGGCTATAGAATAATTCATAGACAGAGGAGGTAGAGATAGAAGGAAGCATGAGAGTGAACGAGCAGATCAGAGAGAAAGAGATTCGGCTCATCGGTGAGAATGGTGAGAACCTTGGGATAGTGTCGATAGAGACAGCTTTAGCGCAAGCAAAGGATAGGCGGCTTGATTTGGTCGAGATCGCTTCTGCCACTAAGCCCAGCGTATGCAAGATTATTGATTATGGCAAACACCAGTACCGTCAGGAAAAACGCCAACGCAAACAGAAGCGGCAAACTCGCCTAAAGGAAATAAAGCTCACCATCAAGATAGGAAATCACGATTTTGAGACCAAAATGCGTCGTGTACACACATTTCTATCTGCTGGGAACCAGGTACGGGTAAGCATTTTCTTCCGTGGAAGAGAAATCGTACATGCTAATCGAGGACATGCATTGATGGACAAGGTGGCAGAGAGGGTAAGTGATATCGCTAAAGTTGATCACCAACCTACACAGAAAGGGAAAGTGCTGCAAATGCTGCTTGTTCCCACTTCCCAAGAAAATTGAGGAGAAGGCAAAATGCCAAAACAGAAGACACACCGTGGAGCAAAGAAGCGTTTCAAGCTGTCGAAAAAAGGTAGGATATTTCACCATATGTCCAATTACTTTCACAAGAACACGAAGAAGAGATCTAAGGCTACACGGCAAGCAAGGCAAGGCAAGGAACTTGAAGGTGGACAGACAAAAGTGATCAGGAAGATGATCGGTAACTAGAATAGTCGCGGGAGGATATGATGCCACGAGTGCGTCGAGGTAATAAACGTACGGAAAGCCGCAAGAAAATAATGGCCCGTGCCAGAGGATTCAAGGGGAAAAGAGGAACATCTCATCGTATTGCTAAACAAGCAGTAATGAAAGCCCTTCGTAACAGCTATGTTGATCGACGTCGGCGTAAGCGTGATTTCCGGCGACTATGGATCGCACGAATTAGTGCTGCCGCTAAGCTGAATGGTGTTTCCTATTCAACACTTATCGGTGGCCTTAGGAAGAGGGGCATACAGCTTAACCGTAAGATGCTTGCTGATATCGCGGTGCGCGACGCAAAAGTATTTGCGACTCTAGCGGAACTGAGCAAACAACAGGTAAGCGAGAACTAAGATGGATTTCCAGGAAATTGTGCTTCGTTTGCACAGCTTCTGGCGCGGTCGTGACTGTCTCATCCTACAACCCTACGACGTGGAGACCGGCGCCGGAACATTCAACCCTGCCACTTTTTTTGGCACACTTGGACGCAATCCATGGAGGGTTGGATATTTGGAGCCAAGTCGACGGCCAACAGATGGACGGTATGGGAAAAACCCGATCCGCCTACGATTGCATCACCAATACCAGGTAGTTCTTAAACCACCTCCGACCAATATTCAGGGGATGTATTTGGATAGCCTGAAAGCGTTGGGGCTAAACTTGGTTGAACATGATGTGAAGTTCGCCGAAGATGACTGGGAATCACCAACACTTGCAGCATGGGGTGTCGGGTGGCAAGTCTGGCTAGATGAGATGGAGATCAGCCAGTTTACCTACTTTCAGCAGATGGGTGGAATCAACCTCGATCCTGTCTCAGTGGAGTTAACCTATGGATTGGAAAGGATTGCCATGGTTTTGCAGCACGTAGAAAGTGCTTATGATCTCAGCTGGAATGATAAGGTGACCTATGGAGCCCTATGGTGGGAAAAAGAGAGACAGTTTTCCATCTACAATTTTGAGTCGGCAGTAGTAGAACGTATCCAGAAGATGTTCATCCTTTGTGAAGAAGAGTGCCGAACCAGTCTGATGGCTGGGCTGGTTTTCCCCGCTTATGACTACGCACTGAAGTGTTCACACCTATTCAACATTCTAGACGCTCGCCGCGCAATTAGCATTACCGAAAGAGAGAGCTTTATTGCCCGGATTCGTGAACTAGCCAAGGCATGCGCACAGGGTTACTTGGGAACGGGAGGAATTGATGCCTGCTCTACTGCTTGAGATTGGCACTGAAGAGATGCCTGCACTAGATATTCCTTGTCTTGCCCAGGAACTTCGAGCTACAACAAGCAGGGTATTCACTCAGGAGGCTTTGACGTATCGACAGATTGACGTGTACTACACGCCGCGACGTCTTGCCATGCTTGTGTGCGACCTTGAAACACAACAAGAAGAACGGGTGAGGAGTATAAAAGGGCCACCAGCAGCTGTTGCATTCGACTCTAATGGATGCGCTACTCAGGCAGGAATTGGTTTCGCACAGAATCAAGGAGTAACAGTAGGAGAACTGGGGCAAGTCAAGCATGGTGATAAGATCTATACCTCTGTCAAACGGTCGATCCCTGGCAAGGAAACGGCTGAGGTGCTACTCACTATCCTCCCTGGGATTATCACTGGTTTGCACCCCAAGAAGACGATGCGATGGGATTCCTCTGGCCTGTCTTTCATCCGTCCAATTCGCTGGCTTGTTTGTCTTTTTGACGACAAGCTCATCCCGATAGAGCTGGGTTCCCTTCGCGCTGGTACCAAGAGCCATGGTCATCGGTTCTTGGAACAAGAGGAGGTCGTTCTAGATAGAGCTACAAGCTACGTGCAGGCCCTAGCGAGCTCCTTAGTCGTAGTGGATCCAGGGGTGAGAGAGAGCATGGTTCTAAACGCGCTCAAGGAACAAGCAGATAGGCTCGGCGCAGATTACCTTGTTGATGACGAGCTTCTCAGCCGTATTGTCAACGGAACAGAATATCCTACTCCGATCTTTGGCAGCATCCCAGAGGGGTTTCTCGACTTACCAACGGAGATCGTACACGCTACCTTGCGGGAAGAGGGAAAGTTTGTTCCATTTGCTCTTGCGGATGCTACCTCTCCATACTTCATGGGGTTTCGCGATGGAATGCCTGATAGAAAGGGAATTGTACGTGCTGGCTACGAACAAGTTGTACGGGCCAGGCTGCGTGACTCTCGTTTCTTCTTTGACAAGGATCGCCAAGGTATGCTAGCAGAAAAGGTGGGAGACCTACGCAATATGGTCTATGATGCACGGCTTGGGTCCCTATGGGAAAAGGTAGAGAGGGTTCGTGCTCTAGCAGGTGCAATAGCCGATCATAATGGAGATGGCTTAGGCCAGGAAGTCGATCGCGCTGCTTTCTTATGCAAGGCCGATCTTGTTACTGAGTTGGTGCAAGCATTTCCCGAATTGCAGGGAATAGCCGGAGGGATTTACGCACGACTTGACGGTGAGTCGAATGCTGTTGCAGATGCAATCTCTGAGCACTACTTCCCGATATCTAACGAAGCCAGTTTGCCGAAAAGTAGAGTGGGAACTATAGTTGGTCTGGCTGACAAACTAGATACTGTTATAGGCGCAGTTCTTGTTGGAGAGCAGCCAACTGGCTCTCGCGATCCCTACGGAATTAGGCGGCAAGCAAATGGCCTGATTCGGTTGGCGATCGAGAGCAAAGTGGACCTTGACTTCTTTGAGTTGATTGAGAGGCTCAAGGAAACATATCTAGCAATTGAACGGAAGGGCACTGTGTCCGACGTAAGGCGGTTTATCAGTGGAAGATTGGCGCAGCTTCTGCGGCAGAGGTATGGAATTGGACCCGATGTGATTGCATGTGTCGCTGCAGTAAAAGGTGGGAATTTCTATGACGTGTTTCTACGGGCCCGAGCTGTCACAACCTCGCAGGAAAGCAAGGAATTCCATTCATTGATTACGGCCTTTTCTCGTGTATGTAACATAACAAAGGATAGCACTGAGAAGGGATTCAACCCGGCCTTGTTCAAATCTGAGGCCGAGAAAGTATTGTGGAGAGAATATCTGAAGGTAGAAGGTTCGCTAACCAATCTTCTTGAGAAAGGGAATTATGAAGAGGGAATCAAGCAACTACTATCCCTCAAAGATCCGATCAATTGCTACTTTGAGGATGTACTGGTTATGGCAAAAGAAGTGAGTGTTAGGCAAAACCGGCTTGGTTTCCTAGGTGCACTTGCAGGGCTTTTCTACCGCATAGGAGATCTAAACAAGGTGATCACCAGGAGCGAGTCTCCCGAAACCAAGCCTGCTCTTGCACAAGAGAAATGGTGACGAAAATCGAAGATGAAGCTCGCATCATACTTACGGGAATAGAGATCTTTGGATTCCATGGTCACACTGCTCGGGAGAAAAAGAAAGGCAATAGCTTCCGAATTGATCTTAAGATTGAAGGCAGCTTCGAGGACGCGCTCAAGAGCGATCTGCTCCGCGATAGCATCGACTACCGTCAAGTGGTGGAAACCATTCACAAGGTCAACAAGACAGAGCAATATGCGTTGATCGAGACCTTTGCCAGTACAATTGTCAATGAACTGCTGAAGCGATTTCCGAAGATTACGAAGCTCTCTATTCACCTCGCCAAGCTCAGTCCTCCTGGAATGGGAGCCGTATCAACGGCGGCGATAGAGCTAGTAAGAGTAAGACAATGAAGGACGATTTGGTATTTCTTTGCCTGGGATCTAATCTGGGGAGAAGAGAATGGCAGATAGATAGAGCTATTAGTGCGTTACACGGTAATGGTTTAAAAATCGTGCGATGTTCTTCGCTCTACGAAACACAACCTGTTGGTAGTGAGGGACAACCTTATTTTCTGAATGTTGTCCTTGCAGTCAAGACCGATCTTGAAGCCCGTAAGTTGCTCGCGGTTTGCAAACAGATCGAACAGACACTCGGTCGTAAGGAGAGCAAACTTAGGTTTGAGCCACGAACAATCGATATTGACATTTTGTTATACAAGGGACTAGTCATTGAAGAAGCCAACCTTGTAATTCCCCACCCACGCATGAGCAAGCGGAGATTTGTTTTGGTACCACTTGTCGAAATAGCCCCTATGGTTAAGGATCCAAGGGATAAGAGGACATACAGAGAAATACTAGCGCAAGTCAATAACACAAGGAGGGTCACAAAATTAAAGGCAAAAGAATTCTGATTTCACTTGACTCAAATAACGATAACAACAAACGCACGCGTGTAGCGATCCTTGAAGATGATCGCTTAATGGAGATCGATTATGGTCATCAATGGAAAGAGAAGATTCTTGGGAATATCTACAAGGGACGAGTAGAGGATGTTCTTCCTGGGCTAGGATCAGCATTCGTTGATGTTGGCATTAATGAAAGCCTTTTCCTTTCGCAGGGGGAAATTAACAGTGCTATACTGCTAAGCCGTGGAGTTAAGGCACGCCATCGGGAAGTTCCGATTAACAAGGTTTTGCAACCCAATCAATCACTAATTCTGCAAGTAAGACGAGCTGGAATCGGCTCCAAGAATCCACAAGGAACAACCAAAATTAGTCTCCCGGGACGTTTTTGGGTTCTTTTACCTAAGGAAGACCGAATTGGTGTCTCTAGACGAGTTGAGTCCGTAGAGTTACATGACCGCCTACGACAGCTTGCGCGAAATCTGAAGCAACAAGGCCAGGGGATGATTGCTCGCACCGCTGCTCAATGGGCAAGCAAAGCGGAGCTAGAACGCGATTATCTATGGCTTGCGGAGAGATGGGAGGCGATTGAAGCAGCAGCTCAGGATTCGTCTGCCCCTAAGCTCCTATACAAGGCTATGGGGCTGGTACAATCAGTCCTTCGTGACAGGCTTCTTCCTGACGTGTGTGAAGTAATTGTAGATTCACCATTCTTCCGCGAGAAGATACTCTCGTTCCTTGAGTATCTATATATGGAGGAGTATCGGGGTCGTATCCGTTTGTACAAAGGTAAGACCCCTTTGTTCGAGCACTATCATGTACAAGAGCAAATTCGGGAAACACAATCGTCACGTGTTGACCTAACTGGGGGTGGCTTCGTAGTAATTGATGAAACGGAAGCACTAACCGTAATCGATGTCAACAGTGGGGCCGACGTGAAGCATCGAAATCAGCAGACCGCGATACTTAATGCGAATCTAGAAGCAGCGGAGGAAATCGCCAGACAACTGCGGTTGCGCAAGATTAGCGGAATAATCATCATTGACTTCATTGACATGGAAGATCCCAGCGCTGTACAGAAATTGATCGACAGAGTAAAAGAAGTACTAGACAAGGATCGAGTCTCCGCTGATTTCATCGACCTTACCCCTCTTAGTCTGATGGAGATTACACGTAAGTGTGAAGGCGAGAGTCTAGCTGGCATGTTGGAGAACGCTGATTTTGATCCTTGATCCGTTAGAGTATCGCTGCTAGAATGATAGACTAAGAATATTGGGCGAATAGCTCAGCTGGAAGAGCGTTCGGGTCACATCCGAAAGGTCGCAGGTTCGAGCCCTGCTTCGCCCATTTTCTTTATTTCTCGCTAAGCCGCTAACACCCGAAGCGGTTATCAGCTATCAGTCATCAGCAAAGAGCTATCAGTTGTCAGGAAAGGAAGCTTTCAGCTATCAGCTATCAGTCATTGTTTTTTAGTTCCTGGCTTTTCACTTGTTACTCATCACCGCTTTTCGTGTCTTCTCTTGGACTCTGGACTGTTTTCCGACTGTCGACTCCTGACTCTCGACTGTCCTTTCACCCGTCACTTCTTACCCTTCACTGTTTCACCGTCTCTGCGAGAGCCATTATTAATCACTTTGCCAGCTGTTCTTCCCGCAAAAAAGCAGCATCGCCGTAAGGAACAAACTCATGTCCAATAATCTGATAGGGTTCGTGCCCTTTACCGGCAAGCAGGATCACATCGTTTGATGCAGCAATAGTAATGGCGCGTCGAATGGCTTGACGGCGGCTCACAATCTTTTCATATGCACCAGCAGTTGTCTGTATACCTTTCTCGATCTGAGCAATGATTTGTTCTCTGTCTTCTGTCTTTGGATTATCATTTGTAAGAATAGTAAAATCAGCAAGTTCTCCACTGATCTTCCCCATTATGGGGCGTTTCTCCGCATCGCACTCGCCACCACAACCAAAGACACATATGATTTTCCTGTGAAACCGACGAAGTGATCGGAGCATCTTCTCTAGAGAATCAGGGCTATGGGCAAAATCGACAACCACTGTTGCCCCATTGTTCGCTCGAAGGAACTGATAGCGACCGGGAACACTGTGGGCTTTTCCAAGTGCATGAGAAATCGCTTGTAGGGACATCCCTTGAGAATTACCAACTGCTGCTGCTGCAACAGCATTGTACACGTTATGTTCTCCAGGAAGATGCAATTCTGTCATTACTTCGTTGCCGTTGGCTTGGAGTGTAAATGCTGTTCGTTGGAGGTCATACGTGATATTTGTCGCTTGAAAATCGGCGCTACGGTGAACCGCGTAGGTTACCACCTTCGCATTTGTAGCGGCTATTACTTCCTTTGATGCGGGATCGTCTATGTTGACGATAGCACAGGCACCTGCTTTCAAGTTCCGGAACAACAGGAGCTTTGCATCTAGGTAACGTCTTCTATCGACATGGAAGTCAAGGTGGTCATGGGTAAGATTGGTGAACACGGTGACATCAAAATCTACTCCTGCAACACGTTTGAGCACAAGACCAGCCGAGGAAACCTCCAATACAAAGTTTGTCTTGCCTTCTAGTAACGCGTTCTGCGCAAGTTGTTGGATAATTGGGCTTCCCGGAGTGGTCACCGCATGTAGATTTCGCTGTTCGTTAGCAACGGTACTGACAAGGGCGGTCTTTGCCTCTCCCAACAAGTGTGCAATAAGGTGACATACTGTGGTCTTTCCATTTGTTCCGGTAACGCCAACAGTGAACAATCTTTGAGTTGGATCTCCGGCAAGCGCAGCGGAAAGCTGTGCTAAGGCTAGCCTCGCATCGTGAACGCTAATTAGTGGAACTGAACAGGTAATGCCCCGCTCTACGACAACGGCACGTGCTCCGCACGCAATTGCTTCGTCTATGTACCTGTGGCCATCGTCAAGATAACCTGTAATTGCAACAAACAGATAGCCTGGTCGGACACAGCGCGAATCATCTGTAATTCCTGAGATGATCACTTCGTCCCAGGCTGAACAAGGTGCCTGCGCAATAGATCTCGACAGTTCACTGAGTGTCGGCATTGATTGCAACCTCAGTAAAGCACTTTACAACGCTTTTGAGGATAACCACTACATTGTGTCAGATATCAAGGCTTGTTATCTTGTCGCTGTTTTCCTTGATGAAATCTCGACGCAAGGCAACATCATTTCCCATCAACGTAGAGAATATCTCATCGGCTTCCAGCGCTTCCCGAATCTCCACTTTCTTTAGGATACGATTATCAGGATTCATGGTGGTGTGCCATAACTCGTCAGGATTCATCTCTCCCAGGCCCTTGAAGCGTTTTACAGAAAAACCGCCATTGTTGCCGGCTCGGAAACGCCCCATCTCACTCTCTGTGTACAAATAGATCTTTCTTTTCCCTTTCTTGACTTGGTACAGAGGTGGTTGTGCAATATACACGTACCCTGCTTCAATCAGTGAACGGAAGTAACGGTAGAAGAAGGTAAGTAGTAGCGTACAGATATGCGCACCGTCGATATCTGCGTCAGCCATGATAATCAGTTTATGGTACCGAAGTTTGTTGGGGTTGAACCCTTCACGAATTCCTGTGCCCAAAGCTGTAATAATTGCTTTCAGTTCCGTGTTATCAAGAAGCTTCGACAAACGTGCTTTCTCCACATTCAACACCTTTCCACGCAAAGGAAGAATTGCCTGGAATGATCTATCACGACCTTGCTTGGCGCTGCCACCTGCGGAGTCCCCTTCCACAATGTACAGTTCGCTTTGAGCTGGGTCAGAGTTGGAACAATCGGCAAGTTTTCCAGGTAGTGTTGTGGAGAAGAGCGCGTTTTTCCGGCGAGCCATCTTTCTGGCTTTGGCAGCTGCCATTCGCGCCCTACTAGCCCCAAGCGATTTTTCAATAATTGTACGAGCGAGTTTGGGATTTTTCGCAAAGTAAAGAGCCAGTTGCTCTTGCACAACGGTTGATACTTGACTTGCCACTTCTGGATTGCCTAGCTTGGTCTTAGTCTGTCCTTCGAACTCGGGATTGTGAAGTCTTATACTGATTATCGCAACTAATCCTTCTCGAATGTCTGATCCGCGTAGGTTTACCTCTTTCTTGCGTAGGATCTTCTTTTCACGACCGTATTCGTTTAGAAACTTTGTCAAGGCTGTCTTGAATCCCGTTAGGTGTGTTCCACCATCAACGGTGTTTATATTGTTGGCAAAAGCAAAGATTGATTCATCGTAGCTTTCTGTAAACTGCATCGCAATTTCTATGATTGACCCTGCTTCTCGGCCCGAAATATAAACCGGTTTCTTGTGAAGAGGTCCTTTGCTGGCAGCAAGCTCTTTCGCAAAAGAAGCAATCCCTCCTTTTGCCTGAAACCGACGACTGACTCCGGCTTCCTTGTTTTCCAGCACCATTAGGAGTCCCCCATTCAGATAAGAGAGCTCCCGCATGCGGTGCGAAAGCTTCGGGAAGTTGTACTTGATTTCCCCGAATATCTCACTATCGGGAAGAAAGGTAATGCTTGTCCCAGTTCCACTACTCTTCCCCACCACCCTACACTCATACAGCTTCTCGCCTCGGCAGAATTCCTGGCGGTATAGTTTTCCGTCTCGTGCTACTTCTACACAGAGCTGTTCAGAGAGAGCATTTACAACAGAGATACCGACTCCATGCAGTCCACCACTTACCTTATAGCTCTTGTTATCGAATTTCCCGCCGGCATGCAGGGTGGTCATTACCAATTCTACTGCTCCGATACCAGCCTCAGGGTGGATTCCCACAGGCATCCCGCGACCGTTGTCAACTACGTTCACAGAATTGTCTTTATGAACGGTAACTTTGATCTCGGTACAATAGCCAGCAAGCGCTTCATCGATGCTGTTATCAAGAACTTCTTGGATCAGATGCATTAACCCGGGTTGGCCCGTGCTTCCAACATACATACTCGGGCGAGTCCGGACCGCTTCCAAATCCTCCAATACTTTGATCTGCTCAGCTTCGTAAGGCATCTCACCACCCATTAAATTATACTCAAATCCGCTTCACATGTCAAAAAACCATGAATTGAACTGTTCCCGAACAGTGATCTAACAGCAAACGTTATCTATCACATGTAAATACAACCTATCCCACTAATTTAGAACTGCTTGCGCTACTGCGACAAGCCGAAATATGGGTTCCAAAAGCACAGACGTTTTACCGCAGAGAAGGGTTTCTTGGCGTTCTCTGCGTCTTTGCGAGACTCATTTAGATGTGCTACTTTTACTGCTCTGCTTCGACAAGCCTTACTAAATCGGGGAAATCAATCCCCAGCCGCTTCAAAGTGTCAATTGTAGGTATACCGTCATTGCTCCAACCCCGCCGCTTATATGCCGCATCACAAAGCTTCTGATACTGGTTCTCGCGGAAAGCACGTAAGGCCTGCACCTTTTCGCCTGTTGTCATTGCGCCAGGATCGATGCCAACCTTGTCTCTGAGCTGAGCATCGTACCGGCCATTGCGGGATTCGTATTCTTGTTCTGTAACAGGACCAGCGGAACGATAAGGAATCATATCCTGAGCGCGGCGACCGTAGCCCATACGCAGATTGAATACGCGCTGAAAGTTGTACACTCGCTCTGATTGTAGGATGAGATCACTGGGCATGACCTCTGTTCCGGTAATTCCAGAGAAAAGCTCGCAGTAATTCTGCACATGTGCTGGAACTTTTGCTGACTCGATACCACTATGACGAGTCTGGTTGTCCGCCGGTTCGATGTCGTTCCAGGGCAGCTTACATAAGCCCACAAGACCAAACCAGGTACGCCACATGGGGAAGTAATGCAGCGCCTCGGCTTTGTCCTCAAAGGTGGGGATCTGGTTATTGACCATATCCATAAAGATTAACCATGCTTCGTCATGCTGTGGTCCTTTTAACGCCAGGCCATAGCCTCCTTGCATTGCAAGCGACTCCTTGGTGACATACTCTGAGTACTCCATCCCTTTGCACTCCATTCCGATATCC
>Ga0315548_1000733_pt1 | contig 29945 bp, 28 predicted proteins | sample SalMarSW160110MG_2_FD_202540 | JGI IMG/M metagenome (GOLD analysis project Ga0315548, IMG submission 202540) | Salt marsh sediment microbial communities from the Plum Island Ecosystem LTER, Massachusetts, United States - Salt Marsh Sediment SW1601-110 ... | reverse complement strand
AAGAAGCGCGCCAACCCCTGCTGGAACTTGAATCTTCCCGCGACGCGCAAATCCTAATTTACAAGCAAGAAATAGAAAACCTAGAACAGCAAACCAAGCTTATAACAGACCACCTCGGCAGAACAGCTAAGTTAAGAGAAACGAGCATCGCCAACTTTGCAAAGCTCGGAGTCAAACAAGACCCAGAGCTGAAAGACGTGGTGCTGTTTTATGTCCCCTTCTATGTAATCTGTTATCAGGGGGAATCAAAGAAACGTTACCTGTTCCTTCCTCCGTCAGAAGCCAATTCTATTGGTCTTTCTACTAAGCTCAAAAGCGCTTTGGGCAGGGCAAAAATCAAGCAGTTACTTGCTCGCCGCTTCGATGTCATAACTTCGCTGATGGACACAATTGAGGTGCTAGCTCAGCAGAATGCGGTGTTTGAAACGGAAATGCGGGAAATGGGCAAAAGCGTGGACATTTTAAACGTGAGTTCGATGCGCGAAAGCATCAAAAAAGGACTTGAGTACATAACAAAGGAAGGTTGGCTCTCAGAGAAGGAATACCAGGCTTTAAGCCAACAAATACCCTAAAACGCTTAAGCTCTAACGAAAAAGTACGGGTTACTATAAGGGCTATTTTGTGCGTAGTTCTTGGTAGTTTCTCATGGCACGGTCCACGATTTCCATGGCTTCGGCTGCGTTTTTCCAGCCTTTTGTTTTAGCCCATTTGTGAGGTTCCAGTCTCTTGTATGTCTCAAAGAACTCCTGAATTTCTATCAGCTCGTGTTTGTGTATGTCAGAGATGTCTTTGTAGCCTTCGAACCTTGCATCGTTTACGAGCACTGAGAGTATTTTCGGGTCTATTCCATTCTCGTCTTCAATTATTAATGCGCCTATTACTCTGACTTTAGCTATAGCCCCGACTTCTAGGGGTTCAAAGCTTAGCGCCATGATGTCCAAGGGGTCTCCGTCTTCAAGCCAGGTCTGCGGGACAAACCCGTACTCAACGGGAAAGATGACAGATGAGGGAATTATCCTATCTAAAACAAATGTCTCCCATTCAGGGTTATACTCGTACTTGTCTCTGGAGCCGCTTACAACTTCAATAACCATGTTCAGCAGTTCCGGGGGCTTATCCCCAACTGGAATGCCCTTCCAAAGATTCATGTCCGCTTTTCACCTTCGAAAGGCAAAAAGCAACCCGACTGATTTAAGCTTTCTCGGTAATAATGATTTTTTAGTGGGTGCCTTGATTCCTACTTCTTGTCTTACACTGCGCTGGTCAAGGGCTGTTTTCTTTAAAGAACGCTTCGAGTTTTGTGGTTTCAACTTTTTTTAATACTTTCGCGCATTTTTTCGGGTCTAACGCCTTAAACTCCAACCCAAGCGTCACCAGCAGCCTCTGCACATCTTTTCCCAAGCTCGGCGCAACAAGCACCCCTCGAAGCTCACGGTCCGCCTTGCCCTTTATGGCGTCTATGTACTTGGCAAGTTGCAGAACCGCTTCTTTCCCAGCAGTTTTCCTCTTAACCTCCACCACCACAAGTTTTCCGTTCTTATCCACGCCATAAACGTCCACAAATCCAGGCTCAACTTTCTTCTCGTAACTTATGGGTTTGAAGCCCTCCTCCAAAAGCGAAGGCTTCAGCAGAATTGCCTTATGCATGTCTTGTTCACTGGCATGAAGTGAGAACTCTCCAGAATCTATAAGGCTGAAGGCTGAAACCATTAAAATCTCGTCAAATGTTACTCTTACGCTTTCTCGCGGTTTCTGCCTGACTGCGTGAACCTCGATTGAGTCAGCTTTGGTTTGAACGTGAAAAACGCTTCCTGGGGGTTGCCAGTTGACAGGTTCATAGCCGACTGGGCGGTGAACAAGAAGCGAACCGTCTTCTTTGATGATCAATATGCGCTCGCCAGGCTCAAGAGTTGACTTCGCTCTGCCCGTGTAGCGAACGTGGCACTTGCCAGCAACAATAAGGGTTCTTCTTTGCACCAACGCTTTTTCGATTATCGACGCGGCTTCATTTAGCTTCGGATTAGTGAGAACCGTTAACTTGTTTGATTCCTGCAATTTGGTTTCAGCCAAGTATTTTAGAGGGTTCCTTTGTACATAAGATTTCTGAAGGATCTCCAGTGAACAAGTGGAACCAAAAGCGCAAGATACTTCGGCGTTACGATTTGACCGCGCAGCTTTATGATGTGCGATACGCTGAGGAACAAGAAATCAAGTACAAAACAGCCTTAGAATGCTTGAACATAGCCCGCAACAGCAATGTCCTTGATGTTGGATGCGGTACGGGTCTTCTGTTCAGCCATGTCGCCGCCGAAGCCCAAACGGTTGTGGGCGTGGACATTTCCAGCAGATTGCTGCTTCAAGCCAAGGAGCGCGCGAGAAATTTCCGCAACGTTCACATAGTTCAAGCTGACGCTGACCACCTGCCCTTCAAAGATAACCATTTTAGCGTAGTTTTCGCTTTTACTGTGCTTCAGAACTTGCCGAAACCCTTGGAAACGTTAAAGGAGATCAAGAGAATCGCGGAGCGTGACGCGTCCATTGTGGTGACTGGTTTGAAGAAGGCTTTTTCTTTGGAAGCTTTTAGAGAGTTGTTGCAAAGTGCTGGTTTGGAGGTAGTTTCCCTTAAAGATGATGATGTGCTGAAGTGCTACGTTGCTGTTAGTGTTCGAAGCTAAGTGTTATGCTTTTCATGTATTCTTTCCAACTCTGTTTTTCACTAAATGCATGTGCAAAATAACATTACTTGCAAGCAATATTTATATCGACAGCCCCGCAGTGAAATATTCTAACAGGCACTGGTAGAGCGTTGGACAATTTGTTACGATGCATAAACTCCTCTTGGCGGCAAGATAGATGCCATTAAAAACTCTAAAGAAAGATACGGCAGATACATTAACTCTGGAATGGATTTTACACGTTAAAAACTACAAGTTAGCTCTTGATAAAACGCGTTGTGCAGGTTGCCAAATATGCAGTTTAGCCTGTCCAAAAGATGCTATTAAGCTTGAAAAACAGCCGAAGGTGGAGGGTCAGAAAGCAAAGAAAGCCAAGGTTGACATCGACTTGGCGAAGTGCAATTTCTGTGGAATATGCGACGTTTCCTGTCCATACGGCGCCATAAAACTTACGTTGAACGGCGAACATGTCCTTTCAGTGCTTGATAAGGAGAGTTTTCCAGAACTCATCCGCGACATAAAAGTGGATACCAGCCAGTGCCCAAAGGACTGCGTCGAATGTGAAAACGCTTGTCCCCTGTCTTTGATCAAGGTTACTCGGTTAGCCTATGATGGACGACCAGTTGAAAATCTTGAATCTTTAACACCGAGCCAAAGAAGCCGCGTGCAAATTAACCTCGCTATCCAAAAAGAGTATTGCCCAACCTGCAGGGTCTGCGAGTTCAAATGCGCTCCCGGCGTGATCAAAGTGCGGAAATTCATGGAAGGCAAAATCTCCATCAATCAAGAAAAATGCCCCGAAGGCTGCACCGACTGCCTAGATGTCTGCCCCATAACAGGGGCGCTTTATCTTTCTGACGACTATAAGAAGGTTCACGTTAACGAACTTTTCTGTGACTATTGCGGCGCTTGCAAAGTGGTTTGCCCCGTCGATGAAGCTTTGACGCTTAAAAGGACAAAAATACATCATACGCCTGTTCGTTCTGGAGCATGGAACAAAGCGCTGGAAAAGCTCACATCACCACTTGATGCGGTTAAAGAGTTGAAGGCAAAAGGTTCCCAGAAGGCGAGGGAATTGGTGTGCAAACGGTTCGTTTTTGAGGAGGTCATAAAATGAGTCAGCCTGAAGCACCGAAGCAATCTGCAAACGAAGAACTGCGCATAGGCGTTTTCATATGCCACTGCGGTTTGAACATCGCGGGCACGTTAGACATAAAGGAGCTTGTTGAATACGCCAAAACAATACCTGATGTCGCGTACGTCAAAGAGAACCGCTATACCTGCGCGGATCCGGGGCAAGAGGAAATCCGAAAAGGCATAAAAGACTACAAACTGAACCGTGTTGTCGTTGCTGCTTGCTCGCCAAGAATGCATGAGGCGACGTTCAGGCGCACGGTTTCTGAGGCTGGTTTGAATCCGTTCCTTTTTGAGATGGCTAATATCCGCGAATTCGTTTCATGGTGTCACCCGAGCACTCCCAAAGAAGCCACGGAAAAAGCCAAAGACGTAATACGTATGGCAGTGGCGAAAGCACGATTAATGGTGCCTCTTCAGACAATAGAGGTTTCAGTAACTAACAAAGCCTTAGTCGTAGGCGGCGGCATCGCGGGCATCAACGCCGCTCTAGATTTGGCTGAGATGGGTTTCAAAGTTTACTTGCTGGAAAAGACCGAAAGCATAGGCGGTCACATGGCCGCGCTTGACAAGACTTTCCCAACGCTTGACTGTTCCATTTGTATCGAAGGCCCAAAAATGGTTGATGTGGGAAGGCATCCGAACATTGAGATAATCGCGAATGCTGACCTGCTTAAAGTGGACGGCTACGTTGGCAACTTCAAAGTCAAAATTCGCAAGAACCCGCGATACGTAATAGCTGACAAGTGCACTGGCTGCGGCGAATGCAAAGACGTTTGTCCCATCGAATTCCCCAACGAGTGGGACATGAACTTAGGCACTAGAAAAGCCATATCCGTGCCTTTCGACCAGGCAGTGCCGCTCATTTACACATTGAACAAGGACTATTGTATCGAATGCTACAAGTGCATTGACGCTTGCGGAGCAAGAGAAGCCATTAACTTTGAGCAAAAGCCCGAAGAAATCGAAATAGAGGTGGGCGCAATAATCGTGGCCACGGGCTACGACGTTTACCTGCCCTACGACATGCCGCTCTTAGGCTATGGTAAATACTCCAACGTTATTACATCCATGGAATTCGAAAGGCTCATTCTCGCTGCGGGACCAACGGGCGGCAAAGTCATCAGGGCTTCTGATGGGAAAAAGCCTCACACAGTTGCCTTTATCCAGTGTGTTGGTTCGCGTGACAAGAACAAGTATCCTTACTGTTCAAACTTCTGCTGCATGTACACGCTGAAGCACGTGGTTCAGCTGAAAGAGAAGTACAAGGAAGACATGGAAGTTTACGTGTTCTACATTGACATTCGCAGTCCAGGCAAAGGCTACGAGGAATTCTACGACCGCGCAAGAGAGAAAGGCGCTAACTTTATACGCGGACGCGTAAGCCGCATAGAGGAAGACCCTAAAACTCACAATCTACTCGTATACTCTGAAGAATCTAACCTCGGTCAGCCTATAGAAATCGAAGCTGAAATGGTCGTTTTAGCTACTGCTTCTATAGCCCCGAAAGGCTCAGACGAAATGGCCCGCATTCTTAACTTGACTCGCGGCGCGGATGGCTTTTTCATGGAGAGCCACCCGAAGCTGAAGCCTTTGGACGCGCCCACTGACGGCATTTTCTTTGCTGGCGCCTGCCAAGGATTGAAGGACATTCCATACAGCGTTTCGCAGGGAAGCGGCGCCGCTTCAAGAGCAGCAACGGTTATTTCAAAGCCGAAGTGGAAGATCGAGCCCATAGTTTCGGTCGTTGATGAAAGCAGGTGTAGAAACGTTACGGCTAAATGCGGCATATGCGCTGAGAGATGCCCCTACGGTTCAATAAAGATCGAGCCTAACAAACCGGCGCAAGTGATCACTGCAATGTGCCATGGTTGCGGAACCTGCGTTGCCGAATGCCCACAAGACGCTATAACACAGATGCACTTCACAGACGCCCAAATCCTAGCGCAGATACACGCGGCTCTAGAGAAAGACCCTGAAGACAAAATTTTGGCTTTTCTGTGCAACTGGTGCAGCTACGCAGGAGCCGATTTAGCCGGCACAAGCAGGTTCGAGTACCCACCGTCTATACGGGCGATACGTGTCATGTGCTCGGGCAGGGTTGACCGCGACTTCATCCTTGAAGCTTTTCGACTTGGAGCGGGCATGGTGCTTGTCAGCGCGTGCCACTTGCCCTACGACTGCCACTACATAAGCGGAAACTGGAAGATGAAAGCTCGAATGGACGCTTTGGCGCCCATGCTGCAGAAGCTTGGCATGAGTCCTGAAAGGTTCCGTGTGGAATACGTTTCCGCAGCTGAAGGTGTGCACTTCGCCGAGCTGATCCGCGAAATAGACGCGCAGAAGAAGGCTTTGGGCAAGGACAAGATTAAAGCTGAAAACGCAAAGTTACGCCCTATCATCGAGAACATGCTGAAAAGAAAGAAACAAAAATAGTTGCGATAGCGCCTATTCTCACTTCCATCCCCTTCCCCTTATTCCTTTTTCTGAATATTTTTCGTTCCGTTAATTTATGTGACGTACTCGTATCCTTCTTGAATTAATCTCACCACATTAAAGCAACGGTTCACTTTGCGTTTCAGTCTTTATCCCAAACCCACGTGCGCGTACGCGCGTGTGCCTCCCGTGTGTTTACACCTGCTCTCTCTGTCAGTCACACACGCAAAAAACAAACGATGTGAGGTGTCCGTTCCCAAAGAGCACCGACCCAAGAGAGGAAGTTTTTTCTTACAATTTTTTAGTCGGTATCTAATTTCTCTGGTTTCTTTTTGGCAAGTTTTCTAACTTCGGTCTCAAATTCTGGGTCTAACGAAAAATTCCATGTTTCTTCGTATAAAATGGAGATTAGCCGTGCCACTATATAACGTTCAAAAGGCTTTTTCATACTCTTGTCTAGAAAATCAGTCACTTGATCAGCAACATGAAGCGTTGAATCAAGGTCTATCTCCATGCCTATCGAGTTTTTTTCAGAAACCTTCTCATTGGACAAATTAAATCACAACAATATCATACTCAGGGGCCCTTTTTAACGTTCAGTTGCATCTTCTTTGGGCTATCCACCCCACTCCAAACGATGCGAGCAAGGCTGTTTGCCAAAACTCTTCTCTCCTTCAAAGCGAAAGGGCCTTTCATATGCAGCCAAAACAATGAAACAAACGCAGAAACTAATCCAAGAAGGGTATATTAAGCATGACGAGAATATACATACGATAAGTGGACCGAATTTATAGTGTTAGGCGACAATTGATTTTGTTACGCTTTAGTGTCCATTAATTTATTGAGAAAAGAGGGATTAAGATAGAAATTCAAGATGAAGCCGAATTGTTCATGTCGATGCGGAATTTTAGTTGTGAAGAGAGGGAAGAATGGGATCAGGGAATGGATATAACAGCTTTGGATGAGGAATCAAATGAAAAGGTTTTGTTGCGAATAGTGGAATCGAAGTCGAAATCTGGATTTGTTGGAGTAGATGCTGTTAGAGAAATGTTGGAAGCTATGGAACGTGAAGATTATGATAAAGGTGTTCTTTTAGGCAAGAAGTTCACAGTTGCTGCAAAACGGGAGTTGATGGAAAACGACATCCAGAGAATCTCAGAGAGCCATACACCAAGGTTCAAGCCAGAAAGGCTTTACCTAAGGATAAACAATTACGTTAACGACCTATGCAAAGTGAAGTGCGGGAAAATTCCCAAAAAAGAGTCTGATTGTAAAGGCGACTGCAGGATCAGAATAATCAGCGATAACGCCTCATTCCATTTTGAACAAGGTTGGATAAAACTGATGAAAAATGATCTAAAACAACTTTTAGCTATTCGCGATTCTAAAAAATCCGATTAGTATGTTACAAAAAACTCAGTCTAACCATTTTTTTGCCTTTGGTTCTGTTAATTGTTCATTTGGTTTTCTTTTTTAGGTTTGGGATTAAAATTTTGGTCACAGTTTTGTTAGCAGTTTGTAAGACATACTCAAATAGCTATAATTTGTATAATGTCAATGAAACATAAGCTATGCTCTTAGGAAGCGTAGTAATTGAGGAAGAAACCAAAAAGGAAAGATAAAGGAAAGAAACTTTACAGAAACACTCATGGGACTTGGTACCGAGTAAGACTGGGTTATAGACTTAGGCGCAAAATCAAACAAAGAAAAATACTTAGAGAATTAAACATGTAAATAAAATTTTAATTTTCAGATTGGTGGCAGAGCCTTCTAACTAATAAGCAAAGTTTTGGGGATAAAAACTTAAGCCAAATTAAATAAAGCTCAAAATTAAGAGTTTAAGGTTTGAGGGAAGGAAGGGAGTTAAAGTTCTGTTAAAGGAAACCTGATTCTTCGCAAGTAAGTTCTGGCAAATTCAGGGTCATATTCAAATTTTTTGTCTTTCAGAATTTGTCTTTCAAGTCTATCCAATGCAGTGCGAAAAGTAGACTCTATTCCCCAACCTTCGCTAGAGCTAAAAAACGAACCTTTCACAGTTCTCAGTTGTAGGCGGCAGTGAATAAGCTGGTCTCCCTTATAGTTTGTGCCATGGGTCTTCATGTAGACGAAAAGCGTGCCAGCCTCTAATGTTTCCATGTATCTCCGCGTGAAGGATTCGAAATCGTCAATTATGAAGCCTCGTTGAATTTCATCGACTTCAACATCTTTAACGGAAAACTGCACAGTAAGCCTTCGGACAGGCTTTTCAATTTGAGCTAAAGGTTCAAGAAAGTCCTTTTTGGTCACAATTCCGATAGGTCTTCCTTTGCTGACGACCACCAAGGAGGAAATGCCAAATTTGTGCATCTGCTTTGCAGCTTCTCGCAACGTGGTTTCAGGCAAAACCGTGACCACAGGTTTCGCCATTATACCCTTCGCTGGAATGCTTAAAACAGGAACCTTCTCGCCCACTATTTCGCCAACCGTTTGCCTCTCTCGCGGTTGAAAAATATGGGTAATAATGTCGTAAATGCTTACAAGCCCCACAAGCTTCCCATCTCTGACTATTGGCACATGAGAGATTCCCTCGTCTCTAAAAAGGCTTAGTACAGCCCCTACAGATTCGTCTTCTTCAATAACACATGGCTTCTTAGTCATTATCTCTTCAACATGAGTATTACCCCAACGCTCCATTACAGCTCCATGAATGACATCCTCATCCGTAACGAACCCCAAGAGTTTCTCTCCACTGTAGACTGGAAGCTGCCTAATCTCACTCTCAATCATCAACCTAGCCACCTTACCTAGAGAACCATTCAAAGTAACAGCAGGTGCTGAGCGCATCAAAGTCTTAACTTTGGTTCCAGACGCATCAAGCCTAGACCGTATTATCCATCTACGAGAAATAACCCCTTTGTACCTGCCTTCACTATCTAATACCGCTAATACGGGCGGTGTTTCTTCCTTGAAAAGTGATAGACAAGAAGAAAGCGTATCATCTTCACCAACGCTTTGGAATCCTTCCGAAAAAACATCTTTTACAACTCTAACCATAAAAAACACATTGTATTATTCTCAGGGCATAATTTAAATGTTAAAAACTTCTCCGTTAGAAGAGTAGAGTTGTTAAACTCCTCTGATGTTAACTATTAAGATTCAGAAAACTTGCAAATTAAGAAATCTTTACTACACAGAATTTGGGTTTCAGACCTTTATATAAGGGGGCTATAGCTTCCGAGAGCACAACAGTTCTCACGTTCGCTACTTCTCAGCAGCTTCGTTTTGAAGCTTGTTTTTTGGCGCCGTAGTAAACTGCACCTGCGATTAGGCATACACCGCCGATTATCCACGCTTGCGGTGCAGCGAAGAGAATAAATGCTAACAGCACTGTGCATGTGCCTAACCCAACTAGGGGAACCAGCCTGTGATACCGTCTTTTTTCGGTTTTTAACTTGAGAGCAGCCGCGTTCGTGAAGGCATAATAGAAAAGAGCCCCAAAAGTGCTGACAGCCACAACCCCTGTCAAGTCAAAAAACAAAACAAGCACCGCCATCAAAATTCCTACCGCCAAAATCGAATAGTAAGGCGTGCTAAACTTCTGGTGAAGCTTCGCCAAAACCTGCGGCATGTCTCTTCTCCTCGCCATGGAATACGCCATGCGGGAAACACCCAAAATAGCCGTCAGCAGCACACTTGCAGTCGCCAGTAAACCTCCAAAAGACACAACCTGCACCGCAAGCGGACTTCCAGTGGCGCTTATGGCTTCTGCCAAAGGCGAGTTTGAACCCTCAAGCCCAGCTGACCCCACAAGCCCCACAGCAACTATCCCAACCAGAACATAAATTATCGTGGAAACCGCCAGCGACAAAAGCAAAGCCCTCGGCACGTTACGTTTCGCGTCTTTAACCTCTTCCGCCACAACCGCTGCTCTCCCGAACCCAGTGTAAGCAAAGAAAATGAAATACGCGCCGTACAGCACTCCCGCGTTAAACGGCTCAAAAGGCGCGAAATTCGCGGTGTTCGCGTTTATCGCCCCAAAAACCACAAAAAACGCTAGAATAAGCAGTTTCGCAGCTACAAGAACCGTGTTTAAACGAGCTGATTCACGCGCACCAAAGAAATTCAACGCCGTAAACGCTAAACACAAAACCGCAGCCACCACGTTAGCTGGCAAACCTGGAAACGAAGCAGTCAAATAATAGGCGAATCCGAGAGAAACAGCCGCTCCCGTGAAAGTGTTAGAAACCATCCACATCCAACCCGCCAAAAAACCTGAAAAAGGCGAAATGAGCTGGCGTGCGTACTCGTAAACGCTTCCCTCTACAGGCTGCCACGCTGCCAATTCAGCAAAGCTCAGCGCTGTGAAGAACGCGATTACAGCCGCGACAACCATGGACACCACTAAGGCTGAACCTGCCAAGCCCGCTACGATGCCCGTTACGACGAAAATGCCACCGCCGATTATGGCGCCAACGCTTATCGCTGTCGCATCCAGCAAACCCAACGAGCGCTTCAACGCGTTTTGCTGTTCCTTTCTCTCCATTCTCCCACTTCAAAGACAAGTTTAAACAATCAAATCCTACGAATTTCACGTTTGTGGTATAAACGTTTCAGTTTCTCCCAAAAAACATTTAGATTTAAAGAGAAAACTAGCACTGCTCTCGGTGATAAAATTTGGAGACCTTAATATTAACTGACGATGAAGTGAAACAACTTCTTTCCATGTCCGAAGTAATTGAAGCTGTTGAATTAGCTTTTAAACAGAAGGGTCTTGGACGCGTTCAGATGCCCCCAAAGGTTTACCTATACTACAAGAAGTATAATGGCGATCTAAGAGCCATGCCGACTTTTCTCGAAGACCTCGACATATCGGCGGTTAAAATAGTCAATGTACATCCTGACAATCCAATTAAAACTAATCTCCCAACAGTCATGGCTGTAATAACCCTCATAGATCCCGCAACAGGAGCACCTATTGCAATAATGGGTGGAACAACAATAACAGATATGAGAACAGGCGCAGCAGGCAGTATAGCCGCAAAATACCTCGCTAGAAACGACCCCAAAACCATAGGTCTTGTTGGTGCTGGAGCCCAAGCTAGGACTCAACTCATGTCCCTTCTGGAGGTGTACAAGAAACTCGAAGAAGTCAGAGTGTGGAGCCGGACGGAAAAGACCAAAAAACATTTTGTGACTGAAACACAACAAGCTTATGGAAACTTGATCCAAGTTATCCCTGCGGCAAGCATAAGAAAAGCAGTAGAAGGGGCAGACATAGTAGTGACTACCACTCCGTCTAGGAAACCTTTGGTCACGAACGACATGATATCGGCTGGAATGCACATTAACTGCATAGGAGCAGACGCGGTAGGAAAGGAAGAGCTCAACCCAAATATTTTGAAAAGAGCGAAAATAGTTGTCGACGATTGGGAACAAGCTTCTCACAGTGGAGAAATAAACGGCCCGCTAAGCCGTGGAATAATAACAAAGGACAATATATGGGCAGAGATAGGCGAGATTGTGGCTGGCTTGAAACCAGGCAGACAAAGACAAGACGAAATCACGGTTTTCACATCCACTGGTCTGGCAGTTCAGGATGCAGTCACAGCTAAAATCGCTTACTCCAAAGCGCTAGCTACCAAAGTTGGGAGACTAATCAAAATCACATAGTTGTCAGATACCAAAACGCGCGCTGAGGCCCAACGCATCAAGTTGTAGTCTAAAAGAATAGTTCAGTTTAGCCAAATCTGTATATTATATTCTCCTATTATTTTGTTGTTGAGTATGCCACGGAAATTGATGGCTTTAAACTCTTTAGAGAACGCAAATAAATTAGTGTGATGTACTAATATTTTGGACGATGAGGAAATCGAGGTACGAAGACGCGTTTGCGGATGAAATCTTTTTCCGCTCCTGAGTCCACCCAAAAACTTGGCGGCAAACCAGAAAAAACACGGCCAATTCTGTTGCACCCTTTCTGTTTTTTCGCCTAATAACAAATATGAAATTGAATAATACTGAGAGCCTATAGCGTAGACACTTGTAGACAAAAGAAAGAGGCTGGAGATTTTTTTACCTATCTCTTTTTTGTCATGTATGCCCACGCGGTTACCAACACGAGCGTTAGGCAAGCACCGGCGAGTCCTGAGACCACCCATTTAATATTGATGAGCGCTGGTAATACTGTCATAAGCCATGGGATTATATAGTCTGCTGTCAGCTGTGCAATTACTCCTGCCATGAACCCTAAGAGCGCTACTATTCCGAATACTTTTAACCTGTCACCCATTCAATTCACCTTTTTGTTTTAGCATTAGATTAAGCCTCTTTTTAGTCTAACTTACACTTTTTTGTCTAATATCCGAATAGTGCCCACCTTGCCTTTTAATTTTCTAATTAAAGCCAAAAACAAGTTTTTCCACCGTGTATATCTCTACGTATATACGTGCATGTTTTCATCATATTAACAATGTATAAGATATTTCGGCGCACCCTTTTGTGTCGGAGGTATTAATTTGTCAGAAAGATTCGCAAAAAAATGGGAAACTAGACGGGGTGACCAGCCGTTCACGGACCGCATAAAAGACGCTGTGCAGCCTCCTGGCCCACTAAAGCCAAGACTTGACTTCGCCGTTAGACGAATAGAACTTCAAGTGCAGAAACTCGATCAAGCCACAGACAGGTTTAGCCAGAGAGACAAAGCAATCTTTGCTAGAATAGTTGATGCTTACACCAAACACGACAGTGCGCGCGCCAACGTTTTCGCCAACGAGCTAGCAGAAGTCCGCAAAATGGAACGCTTAATCATAAACGCCAGACTCGCCCTTGAACAGATAGTGTTAAGGTTACGAACCGTATCCGAACTTGGAGATGTAGTATCCACTTTAGGACCAGCTGTAGGCGTTCTTAGAACCGTCAGAGCAGGACTAGTAAGCGTTTTCCCTGAAGCAGAAAGCGAACTAGGCGAAATCGGCAACATGCTAAGCGGAATAATGATCGAAGCAGGCCAAGGCTCAGGAATGACACTGAACTTCGACACCGTAAACGAAGACGCCTCAAAAATACTCGCGGAAGCCGCAACAGTAGCTGAGCAGAAAATAAAAGACAAGTTCCCAGAGCTACCGCCAGGAATGCCATCAGTCGCAGCTTCGCAAACAGAGAAAACAACGACAGAGAGCTTCTAAACTGAAGGAGGGAAAATATGTCCAACAACTCCAATCTTTTTCTTTCTATCGGTAAACCAATCAAAGATGAGTACGGTCGTACAGTCGGAAAAGTTGCCTCTTTTGCATTGACCCCTAGCGGAAAATTCGACGCTGTATTTATTCAGTTTAATGACGGAAAATTCTCAAAACAGCCCATGGAACACCTACAATTTAATGGTGCCGAGGTCACATTTATCTCGACGCTTAAGTCACAGGCAAGCGTTCTCTGCGATCAGATACCCCTCATATGGCGTAAGGACCAAGCCCTTAAAGATCTGGCTGAAAAAAGAAAGATTTCTCCAGACCTCTACCAGGAGATCCATAACAATTTTGAGGGAGTTCTAAATCAACTGAAGAAAGATGCACAAGTTCTCGCAGAGGAGACTACAAAGGAAATTACACGTTGTGACCAAGAGATTAAAACTCTGGGCTATGCAGTTGTCAACCTAGAGCTAGAACATGAGGTAGGTCAAATCGATGAGGAAGCCTACAAGTCTGCTTTCACAATGCTTCAAGAGAACCTCAAGCGTGCCAATACGGAAAAGAGTGATGTTGAACTTACCAAAAACAAACTCTCAAATATGTTACTAGGCGATTCTAAACAAGCTGAGCAAAAAACCAACACCACTTCTACTGAGTCAACTGACAAAAAATCATCAACTAAAGAAACCCCTAACGAAGCGCCTGAACTCCCAGAGCCTCCAGTAGTTGTCTACGTGAAAGAAGTCGGAAAGGCTGGAATATAGCCCAAAGAGTGAAGTAGCGGGCGGAGGGAAAAAGACATTAAAGGTCTAACACATTCAAGCCCTCCACCGATACGGGAAGTCGCCACAAAATCGATATACACCCTTAGAATTCAACAAAACAAGCTAGAACAAGCAAGCTACAGATTAAAAGAAAGAGATCGCATACTTTTTGAATCCTGCATGGGTGCTTTAAAGAAGAACAACAAAGAAAGAGCGGCGATGTGCGCTAATGAAATCGCCGAAGTCAGAAAACTAATAAAATTCCTTTACAGCGTGCAGCTGGCAATCGAACGCGTAATTCTTCGACTTGAAACAATAAAAGAACTAAGCGACATTGTTGTTGACCTAAAACCTGCATTGAAGCTTCTCCAAAACGTTTCATCAGAACTGTTCCAAGTTTTGCCCGATGTCTCCAGCGAATTAAATAACGTTAACGACGCAATACGCGAAACGCTCTATGCGACAAAGATTTCGGCAGACGAGTCTCTGATACCTGTTGGCAAAAAGACAGCAGGCGGCGAAGAAATACTGAATGAAGTATCCAGTTTCCTCGAGCAAAAACTGTCTGAAACTCTTCCCGAACCGCCCGCGACTTCTCTCCCATCAAAAGAAAAAACAGCACCAGTAAAAGAACTTGTCGCCCTCTCAGCCAGCTCTTCACAAGTAATAGGACGCAAAACTACTGACGAAATTGGCATGGATTCTTCACAAACCCTGTTTTCTTATAAAAAATCTGAGATTAAAGAAATCTCATTGACAGTTGAGAAGCCCTCTATTGAGGACATACTTCTCGAATACGTAAGAAAGAGTAACGGTGAAATAGATTTAACCCGTTGCTCAAGTGATTTGAAAACTTCACATGAAGAAATTGAGAAAGCCCTTGAAAATTTGGGAACAAAGGGGAAAATAAAAATCGAGTTAAAATCGCCTGAATAAATGGTGTAAAAACTCATGAGTGCTTCACAGGAGCTTGAACAGGCCGCAAAGGCCTACGCGTTAGACGCAGTGCGTTTAGACAAACAAGGAGCAAAAGGTAGAGCCATAACTTTATACCAAAAGGCAATAGAAAGCCTCTTGCAGCTTGTTCAGCTTTATCCTGAGTACGGTCTGAACAAAGTTTATGTTCAAAGGGCAATTGCCTACCAAGAGAGAATTAAAGCCCTGCAAGGTTCAGTTTCGCTGGCTGACATGCAAACGGACTCTAATAACGGGGGCGATGGTGGTGGAAAGACAATGGAAGGCGGCGGAAAACCACCTAGTGCAGAGCTTGTGGTCACTGAAAAGCCTGAGGTAAACTGGGAAGAAGTTGTGGGCTTGGATACGGCTAAAAAAGCCGTCAAAGAAGCTATAGTCTACCCTGTTCAGAGGCCTGACCTGTTTCCGTTAGGCTGGCCAAGAGGAATACTTCTTTTCGGTCCGCCTGGTTGCGGAAAAACTTTGCTTGCAGCAGCGGTTGCCACGGAGATAGATGCCAACTTCTATTCCATAGACGCGGCTTCGATAATGTCTAAGTGGCTGGGCGAGGCTGAGCAGAACGTTGCCAAGCTTTTCGGTTCAGCTAGGAAATCCTCGACTGGGGGAAAGCCTGCAATTGTTTTCGTCGATGAGCTAGATTCTCTAATGGGGCAGCACTCAAACGAGGTCGGTGGGGAAATTCGCGTTCGTAACCAGTTTTTGAAAGAGATGGACGGCATTGTTGATAAAGGCAAGAACCTTCACGTTTACGTTATTGGCGCTACCAACAAGCCGTGGGATTTGGACTGGGCCTTCATACGAAGATTCCAGAAAAGAATCCTCGTTCCTCTTCCCGATCATCACACGCGGTTGATGATGCTTAAGCTTTACACGAACAATCTTCAGATTGACCAAGATGTGGATTTGCACGAGTTAGCTAGGCTCTCTGAAGGCTTTTCGGGAAGCGACATAAGAGATGTGTGCCAAGCAGCCCAGCTGAAGCTTATAGGCGAATTCTTCGAGTCCGGCAAAGCTACGGACAGAGAGGCTAAGCCGAGGTCTATAACGATGAACGATTTCAGACAGATACTGGAAGAGCGGAAACCGAGCGTTTCGCTAGACATGTTGTCTCTGTACAACAGGTGGTTTGAGGCTTTCAAAGCCCTGTAAAAAGGAGGGGAAAATGAAAAACTGAAAAAGGTTTGGGTGGAAAGGTTTGGAGAAAACTATCTTTTTGCACGCTCTCCCTTCTCCCCCTCAAATAATCTCCAAACCCCACAACCCAACAACGCAATCAGCGTCTATTTTTGAGTATGGTCTTCTCAACAATATCTGCTAATTTTTGAGGATTTTTCAATCCATCCGCATAAGGAACTTCGAACTCTAAGGGTTCTGTGGAGTAAGGCCCACTGAAAGCCAAAACAGGTTTAAAAGTTTCTAACGCGTTCTCCGCTTCTTGAATGGATTTTACAACCACAATCTTTGGAATATTTTTCTTTAAAGCGACAAGTTTTTTCAAGCCTTCAACAAAAACTACGTCATTACCTTTGCATTTTTTTAACAATGTTTCAAGTGATACGCTTCCTATGGTGACTTTTTCTATTGTCGCGATTTCCGTTGCTGCCATGCTGATGATTGTCTTTGCACCCGCCTTCGCAAATTTCCACGTGTCTTTTCCAGCGATGTCAATCGTAAAATCTGCCTCAGAGATGTGCTTTATGGCGGCAACCTTGTAACCTCTTTCCGTGAGTTCTTTGATTAAGTTCTCTGTGGTTGTTGTTTTTCCTGATTTTTTGTTTCCAACCACTGCTATGACTTGCATTTCCTTTTGTGCACCGGCTACTTCATTTCTTCCTTGAAGATTTCTTCAAGCATTTTCTTGTTTATGTTTAGTTCTTCTGCTAAGTCTTTAACCAGTTTTACGTAAGTTCTGAACAGGCTCTTCAGTATTTCGGCTTTTTCTTTTTCTGCTAGTTCTTTTTCTTCCGCCAGTAATAGCGCGAACCATTTGCCGAGGTCTGTAAGCTGATAAGTTTTAACCCAGATTATTCTTCCTTCTTTATCGTTTTTCTCCATACACTCGGTTAACACGCCGAGTTTCGTGAGGGCTTTTAGGTTTTCGATGATTGTTTTATTTGAATAGTTGAGGCTTTTTACGAGTTCTTTTTGGTAAATGTTCTTTGAGATTCCTTGTTTAAGTGAGAACCTTAAGATGTCAACGCCTGCTTTTGACCCGAAAATTGCGCTTAAGATTTTGTCTTTTTTTTCGGTTGGAAGAAATACTACATAAGGATGTAATTTTACACTCAATAGTAACCCTTTGTAATCTTGTCACGCCTTTGACATTTAAGAATTTTGGCTTTTGGTTATGCTTGAGTTTTAACGGCTTGTTTTCTTGTGCCCTCTAGTGCTCTCGGAGACTATAGCCCCCCTTATATAAAGGTCTGAAACACAGGTTGAACCAAAGCATTGATTAATCCGTTCTTTTGGAGAATAGTTCTGTTCTTCGGGGAGAATTATTAGGCTCATCTAGCTGTTTTTCTATGGTTTTATGTGCTGTACGAGTGTTGTCTTCGCTGAAATGCTTATAGTAGCTGATGTTCCCGCCGCTTGAGCGGGACTCTGAATTATTTGCATGCTTGATTCGATTCGGCGGCAAGTCCCATATTCGATGTATGTTTGGCCGCTTATGGTCATGTTCACGGTGAAAGGTGGACTAGTGTAATTACCGCTTGTTGGAAGTTTGATGCTCATGGTAAGATTGCTTACGGTGTCTACTTTGAAGACCTCATATGTTCCAGCGGGAACCGTGATGTTTTGGACGCCTCCAAACGTAATCGTCATGTCCCCCGTTATGCTGACATTCGAGTTCCCACTGTTCACTGGGACTTGCCAGTTATCTCCTACCTTGACCTCTGGCTTGTCAAGCAGTACGGTGGCAAACGGGTCCGTGCTCATGTTCGAAACCAACACCTCTTCTGTTCCTTCCAACCTGAAATACCCAGTGTATCCCGTCTTGCTCATTTTTTCAATGTAAGAGATTGACATGGGCGTATTCCCCAATTTTGCGGTTACAGTGTGATTCAAACTGTAGTATTCACCGTCGAAACCCACGACTTCTACAATTTCAGTCGAGTTGATGCTCGTTTCCCCTGGATATTCTGGAGGCAATGAATTATCAGCCATTTGAGTTGTTAACGTCTCTACAGTGTTGTAAATCATCTTTTCACCAACCGTGTACTCCACGCCAAGCGGTATCGTTGCCGCACCTTGCGGAACCAAAAGCGCAACGGCAATAACTGCAATCGCAACTATCGCTGCAATGGCATAAAGTTTCTTTCCCAACCTCTTACTGCCAGCAGTTCGCAACGCAGGCTGACTTGGCGCGGAAGGAGTTTCGGACGGAACAGAATTGACTTTGCCCCGCACTTATCAGCACCTGTTTTATAATAGGTTTTAGAAGATTTTAGGTTTTCTGACTAACAATTTTATCAACTAAAACTCATATTCACGTCTTATCATAGCGAACCCATTTTCCTACTATGATACGCCTTCTAAATTCTGCTTTTAGCTCATCTATTTCATAGTGGCAGTTTTCGCAAACGTACACATGGGTTTCACCTTTTTTTAGAACGAGTTCGCCTTTCTTGCATTTAGGGCATTTTGCCATCCTTGACCCTTCAATCAACTGTTAAGGGAGCATGTTTAAAAGAATTATCCTGTGGCAAAACAGCAAAAAATCATCGTTTTCTATTTAGTCACGGCATTCAGCCGCAACAGCGATGTGCAATAGCTTTTTTAGTCTTCAGCTTTATTCTTTTCCGCGGTGTGTTAAAACGGCTACAGCTGAATGGGTTCCCGCCGACGGAGACACTTTAGCTACAAAAGACGGCTTCATCTTCAACACCTTCGGATACGAGCACCCAGACAACCGAGTTTTCGCGTTTCTCAAGTACATCCCCGCCGAATTCAAAGCACTTTTCAACGTCCACATGCTGGAGCGCACATGGAAATACGGCGAGACCCAGCTTTTCCGAGCGGAAAAACTTTACACCGCCAAGAACTACACGACATTTATTGAGACGTTCCGAAAAAATTTTCCCGATTATGTTTACTACTGCTACCTGCGCAACAAGGAGCTAATCACCGCACCGCTAAACTTAATCGACCGAGTTTTCGTTCCGAAAGACCGCTTAGCCGCCTTGAGGCAAGTGAAGAAGCCTGACAGCCTGCAAAAATTGGCGCTAGAGCTTATCCCTCTGCTTTCTGAAGCCTCAGGCGTTGGTTTAGAAGATTTCGGAATCCACGGCTCCATAGCCCTAGACATGCACGCGCCCGAGTCTGACATAGACTTCGTCGTCTACGGCTCAGAAAACTTCCGCATTGTAGAAGCCGCAATCGCACGGCTCGTTAACGCCGGCAAGCTAAGCTACATCGTCAGCAACCGCTTAGACGCGGCGAGGAAATTCCAGGGTCGCTACAAAGGCAAGATATTCATGTACAACGCCACACGCAAGCCAGAAGAAGTCAAAACACGATACGGCATGTTCCGCTTCAGCGCCATAGACCCTGTACGGTTCAAGTGCACCGTCAGCGACGACACTGAAGCCATGTTCCGCCCAGCCACCTACAAAATCACCAACTACAAACCCTTAGACGCCCAGTCGGAGCTGCCGATAGATAAAATTCCAGACCGCGTCGTCTCCAACATAGGCTGCTACCGAAACGTCGCCCGCCAAGGAAGCGAAATCAAAGTTGCAGGGCAACTGGAACGCGTTGAAGCAATCAAAACCGGCGCTGTCCACTACCAAGTTGTAGTTGGAACCGCCACTTCAGAGGAAGAGTACATTTGGCCCCTCTAAGACTCAGAGACCGCGACGCCATAGTCACACGGGAAGGCTTAATCTTCCGCGTCTTCGGCTACTCCCACCCGCAGAACGCGTACATATGCGACGCTGAATACGCCTCGGCAAAAATTTTCACGTCAAACGACCCGCGAGCACCAAGAACTGGCGGCAACCAACTTTTCTACAAGTTTTACAATGATGAAGGCATGAAACTTGTTTTCAGCCAATTTCCGCGTTACACGGTTTTCCACGAGATGCTCGGGCAAAAGGTCGTAGGCGTAAACCAAGATGATATAGTCGAGGCGAGAAAACCTGAAGCGCGGTTGCAGGCTTTGGTTGGAACAGACCCGAAGGATGAACTTGTCGACGCTATGCAACGTGTTCTGAAAATTGTTTTGCAAGGTTCAGGTTTGTCAGTGGAGAACTTTGGCGTGTTCGGCTCTATGCTTCACGGTTTTCACCATCCCCAGTTTTCGGACATAGACCTCATAGTCTACGGTAAAAAGGAAAATGCTAAAATGCGTGAAACACTCGAAGCACTGTACGCCGATGGGGCTTCAGGTTTAAGAAACGAGTTTGGAACAGACGAGGCTATGCGGGGCAAGCAGTGGCGATTCAAAAACTACAGCGTCAAAGAGTTTCTGTGGCATCAAAAACGAAAGCAGATTTACGGCTTGTTCGACGACGCCGAGAGCGGGCGCATAATCAAAGCCGAGTTTGAACCCGTGAAGACTTGGAGCGAAATCACTTCAGAATACGACCCTGAAGCGCGAATCGTGCGGAAGGGCTGGGTAAAAATTAACGCCCGCGTCACCGCTGATGCTGATGCGCCTTTTATTCCGTCGGTTTACGGCATCGAACCCTTAGAAGTTTTGAGCGGCACAAGAGAAGCCCTTGAAGCTGTCCGCGTGTTTTCTTACATGGAAGAATTTCGCCTGCAAGCTCAAAAAGACGAGAAGATTTGTGTTGAAGGCAACTTGGAGGAAGTGTTTTCTCCCAAAGGGCGATTTCACCAGATCATTTTGACTTATTGTCCACGCTATTATGAGCAGGTCTTGAAGGTGGCTGTCTCAAACACGTGACAGCACCATGTAGTCCGACGGCTTATTACCGAGTATTATTCGATAATATTCGCGTTCTTTTCTCTTGTTTATCACGCGTTCAACTTTTCCCTGCACGGTTACCCTTTCGTCTTTTTTGGCTTGTTCACAGAACCTGCCGCGGAAAGACACTATTTCCTGTATTGGCTCAAGTTCTGGGCCTTCCACAACTTTGACGTTTTCAATTTTGTACGTGCACGGCGTGAAAAGCGCTTCGGAATCATCAGCAATTGTGGCTGTTATTTTTGCGTAGCCACTGTTCTTGTAGCAGACATCGCCGTACTGCTCGTTTATTTGGCTCCAGTCTTTCACGAAGCGTATGAAGTAGTCAGTGCCGTCAAACATGCCTTGGAACGCCTTGCGCGATTCGACCCGAGCGAAGTCTTCGAAGCTCATGATTGTGTCTTTCGAACGGAAATCGAACAGCGCCTGCAACTCCTCACGACTGTACGGCTTAAATTTGGACGCATTATCCTTCAACAGGTTTTCCAGTGCCGCGTATGCGCTGCGGCAGTTTTCAACACCATACACAACAGGGTCAATGTCAGACTTCGGCGTTTGCAGCCCAACAAGCACAGACCCAGAAACCCCTATGGCGCTCCAAGAAATGCCAGCCGCTTCCTGTAAGGACTCTGCAAGCTGTAAGGCTTTTCGTTCCAAATCTCCCAACTTCTTAGATGTACGTAGTAATCTGAGCTTTTCAATTGGCTCATAATGCTCCTGTATCGTGGCGATGGGAACTTCACACAGGGTCTCGTCAAACACTGGGTCATGAACTATCAAGTTAGGCGAGTTTTGCTCAAGAAATTTGAAGCGTTCACTGAGGCTGTAGATTTTACCGTACAACTCCTTCTGACTCCCACGAGTGCCCTGAGGCGACGGGATGAACCGTGGAAACGCTATGACTTTGTTTGGGGGATGCACAAAGCCTTTGACGTCGAAGATAACGTTGTCCTTTGTTTTGATTAATTCGCCTTCTCGGGCTTTCATAGAGAAATCCCCTCTCATGTTTGGTATTGCAAGAGACTTCAATTGTTTGTAGTTTTTTACATAACGTTAATAAACCTTTTTTTGAACCTCTATAAAGTCAGGTGCGCTTTCCCATATGCCCCACTGTGAAAAGGCAAAGCACGTTTCCAAATGTTTAGAACTGGCTATACTGCTCGAAGTCAGCGCCGACAAGCCTGGAAACGTGAATTTCGTGGTGGGCTTTGAGGGCACACGGGTCGAACATTTTCTGGCTTCCGCAGTGGTTGCAGGTCCCTCGTTTGAAGAGGCTGCACACCGTGGAATCGCCGTGTCAGAAAAAAAACTTTCCGTTAACGATGTTGGTATAGGTCAAATCATAAAAAAATGCGTAGCTGATATTAACGCGTGGCAGAAAGGCGGAAACACTATTCTCGGCACTGTGATTCTGTTCGTACCCATTGCTGTTGCAGCGGGCATGACCCCCGTTAAGGGAAATTTTGATTTAGATTTTTCGCATCTGAGAGAAAACTTGAAGTTGACAGTTGAATCAACAACAGCTGAAGATGCGCTTCACCTTTACGAAGCAATAGACATAGCAAAACCTAGCGGCCTTAACGGCGCTCCAGACCTCGACGTTCACGACTCCCACTCTAAAGAACGGATTCTTAAGGAAAATGTTTCGCTTTATCAGGTTTTCAAGATAGCCGCTGGTTACGATGACGTTTGCGCGGAATGGGTTAACAACTACCCGATAACGTTCAATCTGGCTTACCCTTACTTGAGTGAACAACTCAGGAGCAGAGATTTGAACACGGCTATCGTTCACACTTTCCTGAAAGTTTTGTCTGAGCATCCAGACACTTTTATCGCTCGAAAAGTTGGCTATGAAAAGGCATGTGAAATCTCTCTGGACGCCAAGAAGGTCATGGAGTTAGGCGGCGTGGAAACCTCAAATGGAAGGAAAAGCCTCCGAGAGTTTGATCGAAAACTCAGAGAATCCAGAAGCCTCCTCAACCCCGGAACAACCGCGGACATAACAGCCGCTGCGTTGGCATTATGCATCCTCAGCGGATACCGCCCTTGATGTTGATTTTCGTCATTTTTTCAAACTTACTCTTAAATATTAGCCAAATAACATTAATGGATAAAGGGTTACCACCATGGTAGAGGAGAAATTGCGGGTGACTTTGCTTACGGGAAGAACAATCGAGCAAGGCGTAGGCAAAGAGCGTGGAAAAGGCTCAAAAGAATATTTCGAAGCAGTTTCCATGTGCTACATGGATGCTGGCGACATGAAGAAACTCGGAATTAAGAACAACACAAACATTCTAGTTTCAACAGAAAACGGCTCCGTAGTAGTGAAAGCCGTGAAATATCCGAGAGCTGCAACCCCTGGAATAATTTACATTCCATATGGTCCTTGGGCTAATGTAATTTGCAGCAACAAAACCAGCAGCATCGGCATGCCCTCTTTCAAGGGAACCCCCGCTGAAGTTGAACCTGCCCGAGATAAGCCTCTTCTAACCATGAAAGAACTTCTTAAAAGCGAATTTGGGAGGTAAAAGAAGTGCCAATTGTTAACGCTGTAACTTGCCCTGTTTGCGGCTGTTTGTGTGACGATATTGAATTGACCGTTGAAAACAATGAAGTAGTTAAAGTAAAAAACGGTTGCGCCATTTGCGAATCCAAATTCTTAGGCTACAAGAGCGAACACAGAACTCGAAAACCGCTGATAAGAAAGAACGGCGAGCTCGTTGAAGTTCCGCTTGAAGAAGCTATTCACAAAGCTGCCGAGATTCTTGCCAACGCGAACTACCCCATACTATACGGTTGGAGCTCAACAAGCTGCGAAGCTCAACGCGTAGGCGTAGAGCTAACTGAAGAAATCGGAGGGGTCCTTGACAACACCTCGGTTGTCTGTCACGGACCGTCGATTTTAAGCATTCAGGAAGTAGGCATTCCCTCATGCACTCTGGGGCAGATTAGGCACCGTGCAGACCTCATCATTTACTGGGGTTGCGACCCGTGGAGCGCGCATCCCAGACACCTTGAAAGGTACACAACCTTCACAGAAGGAAGATTCGAAAAAAGCGACTGGAAGGGTTACTTGCAAAAAGTCAAGGCGGCCGCAGGCAAGAAAAAAATCAAGAGCGCTCTGAGAAGGGGAGTTGTGAAGCATCCATCTGAGCATATGCTTAAACCAGAAACTATGAGCGGGCCTCCGCCGACAATGATGAAAGAAGGACGCAAACTAATAATAGTTGACGTTAGAAAAACGATGTCTGCTGAGATAGCTGATTACTTCATTCAGGTTGAGCCTAACAAGGATTACGAGGTCATGCAAGCATTAAGAGCGTTGATTCGAGACCAAGAGCTTGACGTCGACAAGGTTGACGGGGTTCCCGTGGAATATCTGGAAGAAGTGGCAGACGCTATGGTACGCTGCGAGTTCGGCATTCTCTTTTTCGGCCTTGGGTTAACAATGAGCGCAGGTAAACTCAGAAACATAGACGTTGCAATTTCGCTTGTACGCGATTTGAACATGCGAACTAAATTCGCGATCATGCCCATGAGAGGGCACTTTAACGTCACGGGCGCGAACGTGGTTTTCACTTGGCAAAGCGGATATCCTTACGCCGTCGATTTTTCGCTCGGCTATCCCAGATACAATCCTGGAGAGACAACGGTCATGGATATTCTCCTGCGCAAAGAGTCAGATGCCTCGCTGGTTATCGCTTCGGACCCTGCGGCTAATTTCCCAAGAAAGGCGGTTGAGCACCTAGTCAAAACTCCGCTAATAGTGATTGATCCGCATATGAATGCCACTGCGTTGATGGGTGATGTGGTTTTCCCCTCCGCGTTCGTCGGAATAGAAGTTGGCGGCACTGCCTACCGCATGGACCATGTGCCTCTCCCGCTTAAAAAAGTCGTTGAACCCCCAGAAGGAATCCTTACGGATGAGGAGATTCTGAAGCGGATTCTAGAAGAAGTGCGAACAATAAAATCAAAAAAGACGGAGTCATCCTAAAATGGAACTGCTGATAAAAAACGGCTTCGTTTACGATCCGATTAATGGCATCGACGGCGAAAAAATGGACATCGCCATCAAGAATGGAAAAATCGTTGAAAGCGTCCACCCGCAGAAAGCCAAGAAAATAGACGCTACAGGCTTGACTGTAATGCCTGGCGGCGTGGACATTCACTGCCACATTGCTGGTGCAGAAGTGAACACAGGTCGGATGTTGAGGCCTGAGGATCACGCTAAGGATTTTGAACGCAAAACGGCTATAACGCGGTCAGGTGTTGGCTATTCGGTTCCGTCAACTTTTACCACTGGCTACCGTTATTCGCGGATGGGCTATACAACAATAATGAATCCTTCCATGCCGCCGTTGGAGGCTAAGCACACACATGAGGAATTGAACGACACGCCTATGTTGGACAAGGCGACTTACCCGCTTCTCGGTGACTGGTGGTTCGTGCTTGAATACCTGCAAAAAGGCGACTTGACAGAGTGCGCAAGATACGTGGCGTGGATGATGGACACGGCGAAAGGATACGCCATAAAAATAGTTAACCCTGGCGGATTAGAAGCTTGGGGTTTCGGACGGAACGTCCACAGCATAGACGATCAAGTTCCAGATTTCGGCATTACTCCTCGCGAGATAGTTCGGGGTTTGGCCAAAGTTAATAAAATGTTGAATCTGCCGCATACGATCCATCTTCACACAAACAACCTTGGCGTTCCAGGCAATTATGTTACCACGTTAGATACGATGAAGTGTCTTGAGGATTTAGCCACTGGCAACAAGCCCGTGGCACACATCACTCATATGCAATTCAGCAGTTTCAAAGGCGATGGGTGGGGAACCATGAGTTCTGCAGCCGAAGAAATTTCCAAGTACATTAACAACCATAACCACATAACCTTAGACATGGGCCAAGTTATTTTCACGGACACGACGACTATGACGGCTGACGGTCCATTCCAGTACACGCTTTACGAGTTGAGCGGGCACAAATGGGTGAACCACGATGTGGAGACTGAAACGAGCGCTGGTATCGTACCCTTCCGTTACCGCCGCAAAAACGTCGTTAACGCCACACAATGGTCTATCGGTTTGGAACTCGCTCTTCTAATTGATGACCCTTGGAAGATATTCATGACTACTGACCATCCGAACGGCGGTCCGTTTATCGCTTACCCGAAGATTATCGCTTGGCTCATCAGCAAGAAAGCTAGAATGGCGACGTTGAAGAAGACGCATCCAAAAGCCCAGAAAAGAAGCCTTCTTCCTTCGATAAAGCGTGAATTGAGCCTTTACGAAATCGCCGTGGTTACCCGGGCGGGGCAGGCGAAAGCCTTAGGCCTCAAAGGCAAGGGTCATCTTGGCGTAGGCGCTGACGCTGACGTTGCAATATACAACATCAATCCCGAGAAGATTGACATATCGCAGAAGTACAAGACTGTGCGCCGAGCTTTCAGTAATTCGGCTTACACTATCAAAGGCGGCAAAGTCGTTGTTAAAGACGGCAAAATACTGCAGCATGTTGACGGTTGCACCATGTGGCTTGATGTGAAAACTGCTGAACAGTTTAAGGTGGACGAAGAGATTAAAAGAAAGTTTAGAGAGTACTGGACAGTTGAATACGAAAACTATCCAGTGACAGATCATTATCTAAAGATTTCGAATCCAATAACTGTGAAGGCGAGCGTCTAAAAATGATAGTTCTAACTCCTCTGAGGAAATTTCAGTTTCCAGTGATTGCTGAATGCATAAACCCCGACGTTTTTCAAGGCAAGACGCTTAATAAGATAGCGGCTTTGACGTTGTTTGAAGGGAACAAGCAGAAGAAACTCCGCGACCTCTTTAAAATCGAAGAAACCACAGCTGAAAGCCCAAACATAACCATCAACGGCGATGCAAGTGAAGTTCGGAGAATAGGCATGGGCATGAAAGGCGGCGACATCGTCATTAACGGCAACGCTGGAATGCATTTAGGCTCTAAAATGGCGGGCGGCACGATAACCGTGCATGGTGACGCCAGCGGATGGGCAGGCGCCGAAATGAGAGGCGGCGTGATTGAAATTCACGGAAACGCAGGCGACTATTTGGCTTCATCATACCGCGGAAGCACCAAGGGCATGCACAAAGGCAAAATAATTGTTCACGGAAACGTTGGAAGCGACGTAGCCGTTTTCATGCACGGCGGCACAATCAAAATCTACGGCGACGCTGGGCAATTTTTGGGTTTTCGCATGAGTGGCGGCACAATCTACGTTGAAAAAAACGCTGAAACTCGAGTCGGAGCTTGCATGACGGGGGGCAAAATCGTGGTTTCTGGGTTTTTGGAAGAAGTGCTTCCAACTTTCACGATTGACGGTGTTAAGTCCAAAGTCAAAATTGAAGAAACCGAAAAAGTCAGCGGGCCGTTCTACGTGTTTCTCGGAGACCTTGCAGAAAAGGGCAACGGCAAACTCTTCGTTTCAAAAGGAAACAATCCTCACTTAAGTCAGTACGAAAAGTTCCTTTAAGGTGTGCGCCATGGACAACTCTTTAAGTGTAAATCGTCTGGCTTGGAAACTTGCAGAAACCCTGCTGGATAATCAGGATTTTTACGGCGTGAAAGCTTCAAAGACAAGTTCTGGCGCCACGGTCGTGGACGCTGGGCTGAACGCGCCTGGCGGCTTTCAAGCAGGGCGAATTATTACTGAAATCTGCATGGGCGGCTGTGGAAAAGCGCACATAAGCTTCAAAAATTACGGTGACCTTGAACTTCCGTCTATAACTGTTTGCACTGATCAACCAGCAATAGCCACGTTGGGTTCCCAGTTTGCAGGCTGGCGCATAAAGGAAGGCGATTCTGTGGCTATAGGCTCTGGACCTGCGAGAGCTTTAGCGTTGAAACCCAAAGAAATCTATCAGGAATTAGCGTACAAGGATGAGTCTGACAGGGCTGTGCTGGTTCTGGAAACAGACAAGCCGCCGTCAAACGAGCTTATCGAAAAAGTTGTGAACGCTTGCCAGATTCCGCCTGAGAACCTACTGGTGATTTTTGCGCCGACGGCTAGCATTGCTGGTTCCACGCAGGTTACGGGCAGAATAGTTGAAACTGGGCTTCACAAACTCAGAACGCTCGGTTTGAATCCTCACGCTGTTCGCTACGCGCTGGGGTACGCGCCTATTCCGCCGCTTTGCAGGAAGTTTGAGGTGGCGATGGCGAGGACAAACGACGCTATACTCTACGGGGGAACAGTGTACTACACGGTTGAGTACGACGACGAAGAGGCTCTGAAGAAAATCCTCCAGCAAGCCCCGTCTAGGGCATCCAAAGACTATGGCAAACCATTCCTGCAGATCTTCAAAGAAGCAGACCGTGACTTTTACAAGATAGACCACAACTTGTTTGCGCCGTCAACACTGATAATAAACAACGCGAAAACTGGTAGAGTCTTCAAAGCTGGAGAAGCCAATCCTAAAGTGCTGTTGCAGTCTTTGGGTTTCTAATTTTCTTTTTCACTAAAAAGGTTAGAGTTGGGTTTTTGATTAGACTTGTTTCAGCTTTCCAGTTTCAATCGAGATTTGACAACGTTCGCTATGAATTCCCCTATGGGAACAGTGTAAAGGGCTATTGTACCGTTAAATAAGGCTGCTAATGGAAGGAAGGCAACTACTGCCATTTCCTCCATTTCGAAACCTATGGGATAAGCTTGAGGAAGCGTAAGGTAGTTTACCACCGTCATCACCGCTATACGTATGGCAATTCCAAGAATGGTGGATGCAGCGGCAATTTTAAGCACCTTTTGTTGGTGAGCGACTCCACGGTTGATTAATCTTCGGCCTATATAGAGGCCGAGCAACATCGAGAATATAGCCATGAGGTTGTAGAAGGGTCCTGTTGGAAGGGGTCCAGGGAAAAAAGCAAACAAGACGGCGGCGTTTAAAAGGGAAATTATAATCCCTGACGCGGGGCTAATCAGCAGGAAAGCCGCAACTATCGGTATTTCCCACAGGCCATATATGAGAAATGGCGCGTAAGGTGCAGGAACTCCGATTCCTGACACAGCTGGATTCAGCGCTACGGTTACTGCAGCAAAGACTATTGTTGTTGCAAGTGTTTTGGTGTTCATTTTTAGTCAGCTTTAGATGTTGCCATAATTATTTAAGCGTAGCTACTCAAGAAAGAGTATGTTGATTTGCCTAACATTGATAAATACGCTTCACCAATAATATTCTTGAGGTGAACAGCTTTGTCCGAAGTTATCCAGTTCTCTTCCAATGACCTAAAAAGCTGGCTTGAAGACGAAACCAGCTTAACTCTCACTCCAGTGCATGCGCAAGCTCAGAAACTTCGAGATGACATGCACACGGCAATTCAAAGCGTCACAGATGTCAGCAAAATGCTTCTGGACAACAGCGCGAAAGAAATCGAAAAGAGAAACAAGCGAGTTTACAACCGCGCCAGAGCCTTAAACAAGCTGGCTCGCCTGTTTATGGAAAGAATTAGAAAAGTTAACGTTCCCGACCAAGTCTCTTATGACAGCCTAAACAAGTTCGCCCAAGAAACCCAAAAAGTGTTCATTGTAACAGACATCGACATCAAGAACTGGTTTCCACGAATCTCTCCCTTCTTTATCATGGATAGAAGAAAATTCTTAGCGGTTCACGAAAAGGCAAAGGAGTCGCTGGCAGCTCTCAGCGATTTTCTGTCGAAAGAGTACGTTAAAACCAAAACTTTGGAGGAAACGTTCCAACTCATAAACGAGTTGCACAATCTTGAAAAGCAATTGTCAGATGTCGAGGCGGAAAAGGCAAGCATAAAGAACGAGCGTCTTCCCATTGAGCAAGAAATAGCGGAGCTGGAACAAAAAACCGCTGAGTTGAAAAGCGACGGCCCT
>Ga0315548_1000731_pt1 | contig 30206 bp, 25 predicted proteins | sample SalMarSW160110MG_2_FD_202540 | JGI IMG/M metagenome (GOLD analysis project Ga0315548, IMG submission 202540) | Salt marsh sediment microbial communities from the Plum Island Ecosystem LTER, Massachusetts, United States - Salt Marsh Sediment SW1601-110 ... | reverse complement strand
GAACCTCCAATATTGTCTATAAATAATAAGGTTCTCCCCGGATCATTATGAGTAAATTCTATAACACTCTCCCTATATGTTTCCAGTAAAGAAAGTTGTTGCAGTGCGCAGTCCTTATAAGATTCATCGGGATAAATTACCGTAAAATTTTCGGTACTCATCGAATTGCTTGATATCATTATAAAAAACAAAAAAGACATATCTCCTCCTACAAATTTCTGTGAAATACCGTACTAATAATATATTTAACAGTTATTATGTCAAGATAAAAAACCGAATCATCACGCTATCCGCTGACAACATTTCGCTAAATCTGAAATTTAACCCTTATATTTTGTTTTTTAACGATCTAATGATCCCACGACCTAACAAACTAACTTCAAAGAAATGGGTTTACAAATTGTCCCAAAATTATATCTTAAAAAGAACTTAGATGAATATAGATGATAATATAACTAAAGGCGTAAAAGATTTATTAGGAGAACCGAAAAAGGCTATATTAAAATTATCCACACCTATGATGATTGCAATGCTTGTTCACGCGTTCTACAATATAGCCGATGGATTCTGGGTGGCAGGTTTAGGCGCGGATGCTCTTGCTTCCGTCGGTTTATTTTTTCCATTCTTTTTTATAATTATAGCTCTCGGCATGGGGATCGGAGTCGGAGGCAGTTCCGCAATTTCAAGAAGAATTGGAGCCGGGAAGAAAAAAGACGCGGATAACACCGCCGAGCATACACTCATATTAGGCTTTACAGTATCAATCATTATAAGCATATGCGGCTTTCCTTTTCTTGACGAAATTATGAGAGCATTCAGCGGAGGCAACGAAAAAGTCGCTGAGATGGCAATTAATTACTCGAAAATCTTTTTTCTGGGAACCCCAATATTAGTTTTTTCAAATATCGCAGGCTCAATACTAAGAGGAGAAGGAGATTCAAAAAGAGCTATGTACGGTATCCTTATGGGCTCCGTACTGAATATAATACTGGATCCAATATTCATATACTATTTTGGATTAGGAGTTAGCGGTGCCGCGATTGCCTCGGTTTTTTCCATGGCTGTAAGTTCTCTGCTTTATATATACTGGATATTCAGTAAAAAAGACACTTATCTCGATATATCAATAAAGAATTTTAAATACAATAAAAAAATCTTAAGTGAGATTTTGTCTGTTGGTATTCCCTCGACATTAGCACAATTATCCATGTCCATAAGCATGATTGTACTAAATAAAATCGTGGTACTTGTAGGTACAACAGATGGAGTCGCGGTTTTCACAAGTGGCTGGAGAATTATTATGGTAGCAACAACTCCAATACTGGGATTGGCAACAGGAGTTACAGCCGTAACAGGAGCCGCGTTTGGCGCGAGAAATAAAGAAAAATTAAAAATAGCGTATCTATATTCGATTAAGTGGGGAATCTTTGTCGAATTATTCTTAGCTCTTCTTGTCTTTTTCTTCGCAAAAGAGATTTCATATATTTTCACTTATTCAAAGGAAGCAGCAAGAATCTCGGAAGAGCTCGTGAGACTTTTAAAAATCAGCACATTGTTTTATCTGGTCGTTCCACCAGGCATTCTAACTTCAGCAATGTTCAGAGGCGTGGGGAAAGGATTAAATTCTCTGATTGTAACTATTATCCGAACATTTGTATTCCAATTACCTCTCGCTTATATACTGGCAGCTTATCTCGACTGGGGACTTACGGGTGTTTGGTGGGGAATAGTAGGCGGTAACGTAATCGCCACTATTTTTACTTTTACCTGGGGATTTAAAACGGTCAACAGAATTCTTTAAAAAAGGAACCACAGATTACACAGAGCTTTTTTGTTTTAACTTTGGACTTTGGACCTTGGACATAGGACTAACAAACAAATCACTCGTATCTCAAAGCCTTAACAGGGTCCATTTTCGAAGCCTTATTGGCAGGATACATACCAAAGAATACTCCTATTATTACCGCGAAAAGGAAAGCAATCAAAACTGAACCCGGAGTAACAACCGACTCTCCTCCCTGGCTTAAGAATCTTGGTCCCATCGCACCGGCACCCACCATCATATTACCCACAGTATTGGCAAAAACCACACCAAAAATAATACCTATAATACCCCCACTCAAGGATACAATCACCGATTCTATAAGGAATTGAGTAAGAATATCTATCCTTTTTGCTCCTATTGCTTTTCTTATGCCAATCTCTCTGGTTCTCTCTGTAACCGAAACCAGCATTATGTTCATTATACCGATACCACCTACAATAAGAGATATGGCAGCAATTCCGGAAAGCATAATCTTGAACGTACTGGCTGTCTGCTCTACAGTCTGCTTGAATTCCTCCCGGTTCCTAATATGGAAATCTTCAACCTGATTGTGTCGTTCGAGGAGCAGTCGTCTGATTCTCTCTTCAGTAACATCCGTTGGAAGAAGACCGGTTGTCTGAGCCTCAATAGATCGGACAACATTATCTTCACCCGTAATTCTCTTTTGAGCTGTAAAAAGTGGTATGAATATCCGGTCGTCAAAATCATTCCATCCAACAGAACCTTTTTCCTCCATAACACCGATTACGGTAAAACGCATATTTCTCATTTTGATTTCTTTTCCTATAGGATTCGTGTCGTTGAAAAGTTCATCCTTAACTGCTTTACCTATAACACATACTTTTGACCACGATTTCAATTCATCTTCTGTGAAGAATCGACCATCTTTAACCTGATGGTTATTTATAAACTGGTATGAAGGCAAAGTACCTATAACATCAGTATCCCAATCTTTATCCTGATATTTTACTGTTATATCGCTTCTTACTTCAGGAGCCACATCTCTTATAAAATCCAGTTCTTCTTTCATCGCAATTGCATCATCATAGGTAAGCCCTTCTGATCGCCCTCTCCACTGGAGAGCCTCTTCCTTATTGTCCGGTCTATGGTAGTGTACACTTATGACGTTAGACCCTAATTTTTCTATCTGAGTGGTAATATTACGTTTTGCTCCCTCTCCAACGCCCATTACACCGATAACAGCACCAACACCTATAATTATACCCAGAACAGTAAGGAAAGAACGAAGCTTATTAGCAAAAAGACCTTTGTATCCTGAAACAAATCCCGAAATAATACTACCCACTAAATTGGCGTCTCCCAGGTTTTCTTCAACAAAAATAGCCTTCTTTTTTATTAATTTCCTTCTTATTTTTTCTTCTTCTATTTTGCCATCCTTTAGCTTGATACTTCTTTCGGCATAATCGGCAACCGCAGCATCATGTGTTACCATTATAATCGTTTTGCCCTCTTGATGAAGCTTCTCGAAAAGAGCCATAATTTCCTTACCGGTTTTTGAATCAAGGTTCCCCGTAGGTTCATCGGCAAATATTATGGAAGGATTGTTTATCAAAGCTCTTGCAATAGCAACTCGTTGCTGTTCTCCACCCGAGAGTTCGTTCGGGTCGTGGTAAGCTCGCTCCTGTAGTCCAACCCTCTGGAGCGCATTCATTGCCTTTTCTCTACGCTCCTCTTCACCTACTCCGGAATAAAGAAGTGGAAGTTCCACATTGCTTATTGCGTTCATCCTTGGAATAAGGTTAAAGGTTTGAAAGACAAACCCGATTTTTTTCTTTCTTATATCGGATAATTCATCATCACTTAGCTTACTTACATCATGTCCTTCAAGGTAATAACTCCCGGAAGTCGGTCTGGAAAGACATCCCAGTATATCCATCATGGTTGTTTTTCCTGAACCTGAGGGACCTATAATCGATAAAAATTCTCCTCTCTCAACTGTAAGCGAAACACCTCTTAAAGCATGCACTTCTACATTACTTCTGCAGTAATCCTTGGTAATGTTTTTCGCTTCGATTAATCGCATAATATATATTATCTGCCCGGCGAGCGATTACTTCTCATGTTACCGGGTGGGAATCCTCCGTGACCAAATCCTTCCTGAGAAGGAATCATCAACGTATCATTCTCGGAAACACCACTCTTAACTTCGACTTTTACATCATCATCAAGCCCGAGGATAACCTCCTCCGGAATAAATTTACCATCTTTCCTAATAAGAACCATGGTTTTTCCTTCCTTATTTATTACAGCATGCTTTGGTATACATATTACATTTTCAGCTTCTCCTACAATTATATCAAGATCTGCCGTCATACCGGGACGAATCCTTTCGTCCGAATCCAGAATCTCAACTTCAACAGGATAGATTACCAGATTCTGCTCTTCAGTACCTGAAGGAGAGATTTTTCTAACTTTACCCTGGTAAACTTTACCTTTGATTGCATCAAACCCTATTTCAACTCTCTGTCCCTTACCCAGTTTTCCCACATCGACCTCGTTTATATTGGCTTCGACTACCATTTCATTCAAATCTGCAACCGTCATAATACCTGTACCTCCACCACCAAGCGCCTGAGTGCCTGAGGTTATCATTTCCCCCTCTTCAACGTTAACACTTGTTACCATACCTTCCATAGAAGACTTAAGAGTAATATTCTCAATTCCGTCAAGATCAAGATTCTCAACATCTACATTTTCCTCTCCTCCAAGCACCACCCACAACTGTTTTTGTGCAAGCTGAAGCTGGATCTTGCTGTTCTCGTATTGCTTCCGGGCATCCTCAACATCCTGTTCGGAAATAAAACCCTTCTCGTAAAGCGTTTCTTTTCTTTTAAGATCCCTCTCGGCATCTTCCAGATCCAGTTTCTTACTCTTTATGGAAGCTTTCGTCTGCGCTACCTTCTGGGCTTCCTCAGGCTGCGGCTGTATCAAAACCAACTTTTGTCCTAATTTTACCTTGTCACCTTCTTCTACAAATAGTTTTATTACCTCTCCTGCAAGAGCAGATTTGACATCTACTGAAGTAACCGGTTCCACTTTACCGCTCTCAGTAACTTTTTGAACGATGTTATCTCGGCTTGCCTGAACAGTCTTAAATTCCGGCACTTTGTTTTTACTGCCTCCGGCGACAAGGAAAACTATAAGAATAATTACTAAGGCTCCGAGAATACCTCCACCAATAATTATACGTTTCTTCTTAACATTCATTCCGATTCCTCCTTACTATAAAGAACACCGGTCACTTTTTTCAATAAAGCTTCGGCTTCGAGAAAATCATATTTAGAACTGATAAAATTAATCTGCCCTTCGGTTAAAGCGACCTCCGCGTCTATAACCTCTGTTATAGGGGCAAGACCATTTTTATACCTTCCCAGAGCAGCTTCGTAACTTTCCTCGGCGCTCGCGACCTGCCTCTCGGTTAATTCGATTTTCTTAGACGCATTTTCAAGATTAATATGAGCTGATTTAACCTCGAGTTTGACTTCTCTTTGTAAATTTTCATACTCGAGTCTAGAGTTATTTAAATCTATATTAGCTTTTCTGATTGCTCTTGACTTTACCCCTCCGTCGAATATAGGGAAACTTAAAACGAGGCCTACACTCCAATCGGAATTATCATCTAAATTTGGCCTGTTTAAAGGTAAATTTTCAAAAGCAAAGCGCTCCGCGTTAAGACTATATCCGCCCGTAAGAGTTAAAGTGGGAAGTCTATTAATCCAGGCTATCATCATATTGTATTTACTGGCGGTGATCGAAGATTCCTGTTGTTTTATATCAGGTCTGTTTGTGTACGCTACGGTTAGGACACTATCAAATCCCGGCACATCTAAATCTTTTAATTCGACTTCCTCAACCGATATAGAGGAGTCCAAATCGAGACCCATTATTTCATTAAGCTCAGCTTTTTTTATCATAAGCTCCCCGTCTGCCTCGTGCAAATCGACTCTGGCTCCTTCCAAAGCTGCTCTTGCTTTAAGTGTATCGGCTCTCGGAACCATCCCCAATTCGAATTGCGCCTTCGAAAAATTAAGCTGGTATTCCTTTTGCTCGAGAGTACCAACTCTCAGTCCCAACATCTGTGAAGCTTTAATAAGGTTATAATACCTGCTTATAACTTCCATAATAAGATTCATCTTCGTTAATCGATATCCTTCTCTCGCCGAAGTTAGATTTGCATCTGTCCTTTCTATATCGAGATAAGTTTTACCGCTGCTAAATGGCTGCATTGAAGCAGAAAGACTAAGGTCATAATGATCTCGATTCCACTCGAACGTATTATACGTTTCGTTAATATAATATCCTCCTTGAAGATTAACATCAGGAACGAAACCCGCTTTCGCGTCCCCCACATCGAGTTCGCCTTTTTTAACACTTCCTTCGGCAACCCGAATAAGAGGTGAATTTTCCAGAGCGATTCGAATACACTGATCAATCGAAAGGGATTCCCGGAGAACCCCCTCTTCCTGTGTTGCCGGGGCACCTAAAACGGTTAAAGAAATCGTGGTAAACAAAAAGATATATTTAAATATTAATTTCAATCCTATTTTTTTACATAAATTTATTCTCATACCATACCCTCCAGGGCAATTATAACCTTTCTTAAACTCTATGCAATGGAATTAAGGGGCAGAATACATAAATATTCTGCCCCTTAAGGACAAGAAGGGTAATTTATTTTCCCATGCGGCGTCCGGATTCTTCTCGCCAATCACGCATTCCCGGTTCACCGTGTTTTCCACCTGGAAATTTATGAAGAAACATCTTTCTTGCTCCTTCTTTTTTGTCATCGGGAAGAAGTTTATACATCTTTATTTTCTGCTCTATCCTTTTCCTTGAAATTTTTTGCCTTAGGTTAGATATTTCATCATGTATAGAAAGGATCTTATTCAAATCAAGTTTTTCCTTCAGGAGTACTTTTTCCATTTCCAATTCTTTCTTCTGTATCTGTGTTCTCAAATCGAGCATCTCTTCTTTATTTTTCAATCGCATTTCTTGCATCTTTTTTAAGATATCTTCATCGAGGTCCCGGAAAATTCCCGCATCGTGATGTCCTCTTCCAATCGACATGCCCTCGCCTTTCATATCTCTATCGTTCCTTTCCTTATCTGCCCGCACGGTCAAAGGTAAGACTAAAGACATAACCATTAAAATCGAGAATACTAACATTGCATACTTTTTCATAATTTCCTCCATTTTTTAAGGTTAAAATTTATTTTTAAGAAACATCTATTTATCATTTCAATCTCCTTTTTTTCTTCTTTGTTGATATGACCTAACTAACATTGTTTCGGTTCCATTTTTAACAGAGAATTCAGAAGCCAGGAGACAGAGTTTTTTGGTCCAATGTCCGTAGTCCAAAGTCCATAGTCGGAGTTCAAAAGTCAAAACTAAAACTTGAACTGAAAACAACACAAATAACTTATTTCTTTTAAGCTAATAGCTAAAAGCGAAAGGCCAGGAGCCTATTGTATAACATGTAGAACTTGTAGAAAATTTAGTTTTTGTTTTTACAATCTGACTATTTTTTAATTTAACTATTCAATTGACTCAAAGAATCCTTATTACTATCGACAAATCAACCAATAAACTGTAATGCCTTAAAGCATTACAGTTTATTGTCCGTTAAAAGAATACGAGATGAATTCTTCCACATCCTGCGGGATCACGTAAGGATAGATACTATCAGTAACAGATGATATATAATCAGCACCCCATGAAGAACTTTCGGATTTTACCTTAGAAACATTAAAACCAATAACAAAAAACAGGAAAAAAGCAATAAACAAAGAACTGGTAAAGCTTAATTTCCTTTTTGTTCTTCTGGATTTCTCAGAGAGAACTTTCTTTGCCATTTCTTCACTCCAGTATCTACTCTGTGCTCTTTTATTAATCTCATTATCTATTTTATACATAGATTTTCTCCTCATCAAATATTTTTCTTAATTTTTCCTTTCCTCTGTGTACTCTCGATTTAACCGTACCTCTTGAAATAGAAAGCAATTGGGCTATCTGTCTTTCATTAAAACCTTTCATGTATAAATCTATCACATTTACATACTTATCCGGAAGTTTGCCTACCGCAGCGTTAAGCTTTTCAATCAAATCATCTTTTTCTATCTTTTCTGCTATATTGTTCTCTTCTATATTATTCAAATATTGCATATTCCTTTCAACATATTTCTCTCTTCTTCTTTCTCCCGATTTTAATTTTCTATTCATTCTTATCGACTCATTCCTTGCAATTGTAAATAACCATGAAGACAACTTTGACTCTTCCTTAAATTTGTTTTTAATAAGACTCCTATACGCCCTAATATAAGTCTCCTGAACCACATCATCTATAGCGTAATAATATTCGGAAAACAAACTACTTCTTATAGCTTTCAAAACAACACCTTTCGTTTCCTCTACAATAGAGGCAAAAGCCTCCTCATTCATAATTATTTAATGTCTTCTTTCTCTTTAAATCTCGGTTTAGGCTCAAATTCTTCAAGTTTCTTTGCCAGTTTTTCTCGCTGTTCCTTTGTGAGAATAGAATGCATTTTAACTAACCTTTCGGCAACAAAGCTGTCTGTTTCCTTCCTGAACTCTTCTCCCAATGAATGCAATTCTTCCATAAAAGCAATAATTTCTTCTTTCGATAGCGAATCTTTCTGTACCATTTCAACAATCTTTTCTTTGAAAATATCTTTGTGTTTTCTTTCTTTTCTCATCTCAAACTGTTTTTCCATTATTTCCTTTTCCATTTTCTTTAGAGCCTCGACCTGTTCGGCAGATAAATCTAATTTCTTAGCCATCTTATCGACTCTACTACGATCAAATCCATGAAAGTCTCTATCTTTTCTTTCGTGCGGATGCCTGAACTCTGGTCTACCGTGTTCCCCTTTTGAAGGACTACGGTTACATCCCATGAACAATGCAAATATTATTAAAAACAAATATTTATTTTTCATTTATCCTCCTTTACAGGTAAGACCTCGTCGCCTACTCACTGGTTCCAAATCAAACCACAAAATTATTATGATTCAAAATGCTAAGTCGAAAGCCACAACTAAAAACTAAGACCTATCACCTAATACCTAAGTTACTCTCTCTCCATATTTTTCACTCGTTCTAAAATCGACGGGCGGGCTGCTTCCATCATCTCCTGAAAATCCTCATAACGCATTGTTCTTCCCTCAAAAGTGCGTTTTTCAAGAGCCCCAAGAAAACGGGCTTTGAATTCCTCAAAGTAAGAACCGTAAATGTGATAGCTGTCAGCTATATGGCAGTATCTCCCAACCTTAATATCCCTTCCGGAAATTTCTGAAATTCTTTTTGCTATTCTCGTTTGTAATTGAACCAGCGCGAATATGTTCATAAATGCCGCTTTGTAAGCATCATTTGAACGAAAACGTATATTCATATTGAGCAACGATTCGTCACCTTCTTCTGTAATACGGCACCATAGACTTTGCAAACAAGCGGGATCATAACATTCATTATCTTCCCAAGCTTTCCAGGTTATAGCCTGCGCCCTCCTTGTATACGGCTTATCCGCCAACTTTTGACACATTATTTCAATTTGGTCCAAAGGTTTAACGCCCGGGGCATCATACGAGAATAATCGCTTATGATATGTATATTCCCAGCGCGTATCTTCCGGATCATCCGGATCACGGATAAGATGGTCCTTAATACCTTCACAAACTTCCATTACATACTCCTGCAAAAACTCGACACCCGCGGGAAAATCTTTATGCAGCATAGGTTCATTTAGCGGATTCGTTATGGTAATAATCATAGTCGAGTCTTTACTCGGAGGATCTTCCGGTTTATCATATTGAGTCTTAATATCACATCCATTCTCATAAAGAGCTATAAGAGAATTTTCCCAGGCTCTTGCTATACAATCGCCTTCAACGTGCAAAACAGGTATACCATTTGTACTCTTATCTGTTTTTTTATCTGACGCCATACATCACCTCCTGTTTGTAATTTTAAAAGAAAATCTCAATTTGTCAATAAATACAATCTTGACAAAACAGATAAAAAGCCTTAAATAGAATATATTTAATGTATGAAAATTATGGATATTAGTAATTACTATAAAGAGATTGAAAATGAACTCAAAAAGAATATTCTTCCTTTCTGGAACAAGACCATCGACAATGAAAACGGGGGATTCTTAGGAAGAATCTTAAATAACGGAGAAATAATAAAAGATTCTCCCAAGTCGGCTGTACTAAACACACGCATACTCTGGACTTATTCCGCCGCATATAAAAAATTTAAAGAAAACTTATATTTTGAACTAGCCAAACGCGCCTATGAATACATAAAAGAATATTTCCGGGATAAGGAAAAAGGGGGCATTTATTGGATGCTCGATTATAAAGGAATCCCAATCGACAGAAAAAAACAAATTTACGCACAGGCTTTCTGCATTTACGCGCTCGCGGAATATTATAAAATCTCCAACGATTCGGAAGTTCTAAATTGGGCAATCGAGATTTTCGAATTAATCGAGAAGCACAGCTTTGATCCGGAATACCCCGGATATTTTGAAGCCTGTGACCGGGAATGGAATCCGACAGAAGAAGTACGTTTAAGCGATAAAGACCAAAACGAAAAGAAAACAATGAACACCCATTTACATGTACTTGAAGGATACGCAAGTCTCCTCTGTATATGGAAGAATAAGAAATTAGAAAAACGATTAGAATTATTAATTAATATATTCCTCGAAAAAATAATCGAACCGGAAACCGGGCACTTCAATCTATTTTTCGATGAAATCTGGAATTTAAAATCTAATATTTTTTCCTATGGTCATGACATCGAAGGAAGCTGGCTGTTATGCGAAGCTGCCGAAATTTTAAATCATAAAGATTTGCTTGAAAAAGTTGAAAAGTCTACTTTACAAACAGCAAATACTGTACTAACGGAAGGAATAGATTCAGATGGAGCTTTGATGAACGAAGGAAAAACAGCGAGAGTAACAGACACAGACAAACACTGGTGGCCGCAGGCAGAAGCAATGGTTGGATTTCTTAACGTCTTTCAAATATCAAACGATAAGAAATTTCTTGAAGCTTCTTACAATTGTTGGGATTTCGTAAAGAAGCATATTGTCGATTCTAAAAACGGCGAATGGTTTTTTAGAGTGAACAGAAAAGGGGAACCTTATTATAATGAAGAAACCAAGCTCGGTCCATGGAAAGCGCCATATCATAATTCAAGAGGATGCCTCGAAATAATAGAAAGGCTTAAAAAATTAAAATAATTATCTTGTAACTTTACTCTTTTCCGGAAACGCCTGTAATATCTTCCACTAATTCTCCTTCTTTATCGAAATGCAACACCTGCTCGATATTGCTGTTTGCGTCATATTTTATACGCATTATTGCGGCTTCCCCGTTCAAGGCGTTTTTCAATTCACCGTTTACATCTAAGAATCTGGTTTCCGTCATTCTTCCCTTTTCATCATACTCCCATTGCAGCATCGCGAATCCGTAAAAAGTTCCTTCCGTTAACTTATCATCCAAATCATAGTATCTACGTTCTATAATGTTATCGTAATGGCCAAACTCGGATCTGACAATAGCGACTCCCATATTATTTTCGATTAACTCTTCGTCTTTCCCTAAATACCTCATCTCAACCGGATTCCCATTATCATCGAATTTCTTCTGTATAATAAAAGCTCCGTTTGTCATTCCCATTAATTTATCCGCGGCATCGAAATGCCTGATTTCAACCACATTTCCATTAGAATCAAATTTTTGACGTAATACCGCGATACCATTAGCATCTTCTTTTAAATGTCCTTTTGAATCCAAGTAACGCCGCTCGACCATGTTACCTTTATCATCGTATTTGAATTGTCTTTCAAATACTTCATCGGTTCCGGCTATTTGTTTTCCAATACGGTTATAAAAATTTATTTTTATTCTTCTTCCCTCATCGTCTAAAACCCAAACATATTGAGTAACTCCATAATTATCTTCCACAAACTCCCCAAATAAATTGCAATTCAACTTTTCTCTCGGATATCCATCCTCATTAAAGGGTAAACAGATAGAATTAATACCATTTTGATCCTCGCAAGGCAATTCCTCTGCGTCATAATAATACCTTTTTTCATGCATTTCAAAAACTTCTATTACAACCCGTGCGACATCCCTGCCGAAAAAAGATTCTCCTTTAAGTTTACCACCCATAAGATGTTCTATTTTTGTAAGATTTCCTTCACTGTCAAAAAGAAAACGATAAGATTCTCCCTTCATCCCCATCCTACGCGAAACAGGATAGCTTCCTTTTATATCATATCTACCATCTAAACTAATCTGACGATAGTATTTTTCCCTTACCTTAGTTTCACAACCATTAATGAACACCAAAAAAGTTAAAGTAACCAACAATCCGGTTAAGAATGACCTCATTTTTACCTCCTATATATCCGTTGTATTAAAGTTTTAATACTAATCAATACCTCTTCAAATCCTTTAACTACAATACCTCAACCAAATACTTTTATTTGTAATTTCGCAAATTCTCTCTAACATCATTCTCTTTTAATATATTTCTATTCGCAAAAAAGACAAGGCTAACAAAAAAACACGGCAGGTAAAATTACCTGCCGCGTTTTTTAACTAATCTTTCCTTCTATCTACCTAAAACGCGAGCCCGAGAGAAACCCTTTGCACAAAATCGAAACGACCAAAATCGTTATACGCGTAATCCAGTTTGATATAGCCCGCATCGATACCGGCGCCAACGCCGAATGTTTCTTCGTCGTATCCAAACTTATAACCCGCTCTCAGCTTAAGCATCTTCAATAAACTTAACTCTGCTCCCACATGATATCTTTTTGTATAATCCCGGGGATGAACGAGTTCCGCGTCCACCAGAAGGGAATAATCCGGATGTTCACCGAGAAGGTCCAGAACATCCATAGCTGCTCCCATTTTAAAGGTCAGGGGCAATTCAAACGCATTATTTCTACCTTCTTCAAACTCATAACTCACCGCGGGCGAAAAATTCACAATGTTCATTCCAAGTCTAAGGCTGTAAAATCCGGGATAAAAAATAGTTCCGATATCATAGACAATTGTTTGGGTTGAATTCTCCTCTGCCCATGTAGAATCTCTTGTTATAGCATCATCCGTAAATATGGTTTCTCCTAAATGCTCATACGCGTATCGGGCGTTAGCACCAATCATAAACTTATCAGTCAATCTCCGCGCGTATGTAAGCCCAGCGGCATAAGCTCCAAGATCTAAATTCCCTGTCTCCGTATATCCGTCTTCTACGGACGGATCATAGATGGTGCCTATAACATCTCCATAATTAGTACTGAGCACACTAATACCTACGTTACCAAAAGTGCCAAGATTTGCGACCAGGCCAAGAGCCTCCACTGAAGTTTCAGCAATCCAGTTCACCTGACAGAGCGTTAAATCAAACTTCTTGTCCTGCATTTGAGCAATACCCGCCGGGTTATAGAAAATGGCATCGGCATCATCCCCAATGAACGAAAATGCCTCTCCCATCCCCGCGGCTCTGGCACCGATTTCAACATCCATAAATTTAAACCCTGCCTTCGCAACTTTCGTCACATCCTGATCATTTTCCTCTTGACCATATAAAGCGTAACCAGGGATTAAGAGCATTAAATGTAGTAATATAATAAGCTTTCTCATCTTCCCTCCTACCTTATTATGACAAACTTAACGTTTATACTTTCGTTAGTTTCCGTATCTTCAATATTAGCAATATAGAGACCACTCACAACATGTTGACCCGGACCTGTCACCTGATATTGTGTGCCGGTCGGATCATCCCAGGCTTCATCTCCCGAACCATCGTCATGAACAATGGTTTTTACCAAATCACCTGAAAAAGTGTAGATTCTGATTATACATTCTCCGGGTAAATTAAAGAAGTTAATCTTCTCCGATCCTGTTCCTTCTCCTCCGTACTGCATTTTTATTGAAGCGATACTATATGGGTTCGGAACCACTCTAATCTGAGACAAAGAATCCCCGGTTTCCCTTTTCAATGAAGCGGAACCCACTACACCATAAGTATGATTCTGCCATCTTCCGCTTTCAAGCACTTCAGCAGTACCCGTTACTCCGTTTGGATCCTCTACCTCCGGATGAGTTCCATCATCAAACGCGGCAACATAGTAATAATAATCTTCACCACGAACCGCTTCTGTATCAGTAAATTTATCTTCACCAGGACCAGCCTCATATATAACTTCCCATTCACCCGCGACACCATCATTGTTAATTAAAGGCCCCAAACCCTCGCTGCCTACAGAACGATACACTTTGAATCCCGCGAGGTCACCTGGTACATCAGCCTCTTCCTCATACCACCAGTTGATTACAATTTGATCTGCTCCGGAGGTCACCTCTATCGATGGCGGTGGAGGCGGTACGGGAATATCATAGTTATGGTCAAAGTTCCACTGAGCGTTTATCGCGTGCCTTATGACGGAATCAACTGTCGAATACACCCACATATCCTTAATTAAATTTGCGCGATCGCACGCGTAACCGTCATCCTGCCAGCGCCAGGGATTATTCCTGTACACGGGAGGTATATGAATCGTATCCGCCTGGTTGGATAGATGAGGAGCTGTCAAACTTATATCATCTATACCCAGTGTGTCACCGCTCTGTGTGACGAATGTTATGGAACTATCTTTCCAAGCCTTCCCAAGCTCCCACAGAGATTGCGCGTTAAGACGACCTCCGCAATCCGCCCACACTATTCTGAGGGAATCTCCATAGTCTAAATTGAAGGGACCCATGCTTGCCATGCCTACAGCATGCCAGAAAACTTGTCCATTCTGATTTAGATCATTCCATCTCTCATAACCTCTCAAATCAGGAGGTACCGGATGATAAGTGTTAGGATAAGCGCCCGTCATATTCTCTACATAATCAGTATACTGCGGATCGCTATCTTCTCCGTAAATCATCGCATTATAAACTGTTTCCCAGCTATTCGCTCCGGTTGCCGGATGCAATCCTGAATGACGTTTATATTCAAGATCATCGGGACCCCAATTACCGTGTGTCTTCGGTTGAATTTCGTCGTCGGTCTCGGGATGGTTTTCCGGATCTCCGTTTTCGGCACCCGAACCAGGACCCATTGTTACATCAGAAGACTCCGGAACATAGAGCATAACCTCTCCACCGGAACTGGCATCATCCAAATAGTCACGCTCCCAGAGGTAACAACCAAAAGGATCACCCTTCCAGGGAGCGCCCCCCGCTCTCTCCCACTCAATAGCCGGGTATGAAATAAGACAACGCACAGAATCTCTCGGCTCATCCCAGTCAGGATAAACTCCGGTCCATGTATACCATTCCGATTTTTTCTCATTTCCATTATTCGGCATCATTTCAAGCTGTCTCATAAAGTATAAACTGTCTAAAGACATTCCTTCTCGTTCGATCTCTTCATCCAAATCGATGTTTCCCGAATTTACTACCGTCCAATCATACACGACATATTGATTGTGATGCCTGGAAACCCAAACCAATACTGTCTGGTATATGTCCAATCCCATCCAATTTCTCGCGTGAGACTGAATCATAACATCAGCAGTTCCCCACACTTTATCCGGAGCATAATGGTCTCCTAATGCCGGGAAAGGATCTTCGAGATGAAGTCTATTGGAGACCACAGCCGGAGGATGATACCTGTAATACCTATGTATATTTATACCAAAAGAATCCGGCACCGCAAACTGTACTGTGCTCGCATCTGATGTACCGTAAGGCGCTCCACCCAATTTAATGGGAAGGGTTTGACCTGTTTCCGGATCATACCAATTCCTGCAGCCCCACCTGGAACCCGAGTTTCGTATCCAATTTAGTATCCAACCATCATCCACTGTCCCCGCTTCCGATCTTGCCGCGTCAAAATACCACGTCGCCTGAAAATTTCCAAACATTATCTCACTTTGATCTGCAGCATCACTGATTCTCGGCTGAATTTCTGATTGACGAATCCACTTCATATCGCCCATAACCGGCAGAGAGATAAGTGAAGTGGCAATAACCAATATTAAAATTAAACAAGTAAACTTCTTCATTATTATTTCCTCCTTACCTCTTGGTTGATATTAAAAATCAACTTTCACTCCAAAAACGAAAGAACGAGGATTATGGAAAGCAAGATGCGTCAACTCAGGATCATCAATATAGGGTTTATCGTCACTACTGACATCACCGAACTGATCATCTCCAGCTTCCCCTAATTCTTCATAACCTTCTTCATTATAAATGGGCAACCGCAACGAACTGTAATATTGATCCTCATCATCGTCATTAACAAAAGAACCAGAGCCCACATCCAAATATTTCCAATCGAAAAGATTATTTATCTCAGCAAAAACGCTAAGGTTCGTTCCGGCAAAGCTTATCCCCTTCTGAATTCTTGCCTGGACATTCTTCCATGGTTTCCACTGCATATTCAAGTGCTTCCTTTCCGGATCGGTTGGATCTTCATGTAACGGGTCATAGGTAGTATAAGCCCCTGCTTTCCAACTATAGTTAAAACTCAAAGAAATATTGCCAAGTAACAGACCTAAATCTCCCGGAGTCAGGAATTGAATATTAGCTTCCAATATCGGCTGAGCGCGAGGAGCATACTCCAAAGTATCCCACGCACCCTGCGTTGCTTCCTGAAGTAAGCTCTGGTAGTGCTCAGCCTTACCCGTCTGACCATAGGTTCTTACTCTATAGTCATAATTCAACCAGCCTCTTATCCAATTTCCATAGTCTTTACTGATTCTGAAATCTATACCGCGAATATCCTCGATATTAAAAGCTTCAGGTATTTTGTAGCGAGGTGTTTCATCTATACCTATATACTGCACCGCTACAAGCTGATTTGTAACATCTTTATAATAACCCGCGAGGTGAAGTCTAAACATATCACCAATGTTCCAGTCCGTACCCAACTCGTAAGCTCTTGTTAAGCACCAATCCAAATTCGGGTCACCTAAATACTGGATACCCTCATTCAGCGCTCCCCAGAAAATCTGATACATATTATAAGAAGCAGGCAAAGAATAAAAATCACCGTAATTAAAATACAACTTAGCATTTTCCGATATAGGATGTGAAATTCCAAAACGAGGAGCTATTTTCAAATGACCCTCTGCCGGTTCCGTTGCCCCTCTTTCAAGCACCCCATCTCTACCTAACTGTTCTTTGACTGGTCTCGTAAAGTAATAACTATAAGCAGTAGAATCTAAATCAAACCAATCCAAATTAGGATCATTCCAATCAGCTCTTACGCCGACAGTCGCGATAATCCCTTCAAATTCAATTTTATCCTGTATATAAGTACCTCCTCGAATAGGATTGGCTTCCCACTCGACAATCCAATTTTCATGCGGAGACTCCCATCTGTTTTTTTCATAGTAAGTATACATATCGGAATAGTTGTACTCGAAACCTATCTTTATTTCATTGTGAGCGTTAAATTGGTTCGCTAAATCAACTTTAAAATCCCAGGTGTGCGACTTTGACTTATCAACAGCTCCGGAGCAATGCGCGCCCATATGGGATTCATCCGGCTGTACAAGAGCTCCATCAAGAAAATATCCATAAGGGATTTCAGTAACTTCTTTACCACTGGGCAAGGTATATTTTGTAGCAGTATCTCTGGCATCAAATGTCTCATACGCCTTACAATTCCTCAAATTGCTTAAATGAGAAAGCCTTACCGTATAAAAAGTTTTCTCACTTAAGGCATGGTCAAAAGTAACACCCTGCATATTATTATATATGTCATACCGTGGAATAAAAGCAGGATAATACGCCGCGCTTTTATTAACCAATTCACTCCTAAAAGCATCATCTCCACTTGCCAGATAAACTCCACCTGCTCCACTCCTATAACCTGTGCCCTGAACGAAATCGACAAACTGAGCACCGAGATCTCCCGCGTCTAAATTAAGACCAAATACACTACCCTCCGCGCCGAGTTCTCCATTCGAGCTCGCCGACAAAGTATTTTGTTCCCCATACATCATATCATAACTTAATTTAATCGACTGAGTAAGATGGGATACCAACTTCAACATTGTATTTTCTTCAATATAATAATCTCTGCTCGACGGAAGCGCGAAAGCCTCTCTGTTTTGCCTGTGCGCAACATAAAAACCCAGATCCCCTAAAGCTCCGCCAATCACGGGAACCGGACCTCCAAAACCGGCATCTACGTTAAAGTCCGGTTTATCACCATACGTCCCTACTCTCGATTCACCATTGTAATCATCAGGAACCAACTCATCGGCTCCTTCCAATCTATGTGTCCATATAAATTGTTCACGAGCCTGTTCAGGCGTCAACAAAGTATCCGTGCGTGTGGCAGCAATCCACCCATCGGCTTTTATGTTATGATCAAGAAGGCCCGTATAATAATCATATAATTCCATATATTCTTCGTATAAAGCACTATCTCCCGCGGCCAGAGCATCATCTGCCAGATCCTCAGCATCACCTTGTTTTCCTTTAATGCCTCTTGCGCCTATCCAGCAAAGACTGTCTTTTTGAATAACATAAGCTCTCGCCCAATAATTAGTCGTATCATAAAGAGAGGGACCCTCGTGTTTCAACTGAGCGGGAGTGAAACGGAAATTAATCGCTCCATGATAGTCACCTGAAGGTTCTCTGGTTACAATATTTACCAATCCTGAACGGAGATTCCCATATTCCGCGGCAAACCCCCCCTTAGCAACGCTAAGCTCTTTTACCATACTTAAAGGCGGCATCAGAGCGGGGGTATTCGTACGACCATCCACCAGACTAAGACCATCAGTCATAAAACTAACCTCATCTATACTCCCCCCCCGCACATTCCAACCGCTAACTCCAGCCTGTCGGTTAATATAGTCCCCAATGTCATTAACAAACGGAACAGCTTCTATTTCCGCGCTTTTCGCGGAAATAGTGGAAGAAGAAAGATCCATCTTAATAATTTGCGCTTCAGCCTTCACAGTAATACCTTCTCCTTCTATTACCGCGGCTTTAAGCTCAAACCGCAGCTGTGTCGTATGATCAATGCTTACCTCAACCCCGGTCTGCGTTACTGTCGTATACCCCATCATTCGAGCCTGGACATTATAAACACCCGGGGATACTCTTATAATAAAAAAATATCCATCCGGATCAGTCGCAGCTCCCATATTCGTACCTTCGATTACGACATTGGCTCCGGGTAAAGGTTCGCCTGTTTCGGCATCAATAACAACACCCGCGATTTTTCCTGTAACTGCAGCGCTCGCGCTTGGATTAAAGGCTAAAAAAGACAGCATAGCAAGTAGCCCGCCTATAATCCACCTGGGTAACAACTTAGTTCCCCTTCTCCTACTTTTCATTAAAGCCTCCTTTCGTTAGGGTTTACCAAAAGTTTTAAAAACAAAGATTGAAAAAAAACTGAAGATTGAAACGTAACATAATCGAGAACAATATTTCTCTTACTATCTTTTAAAGACTTTATAAAAAAATCAAAAAAACTCAACTTTATTGCGACCCCCCCCTGAACCTCAGGTTAAACAATTTATTAAAAACTTAAATATATTTACTCCGTTAAAAACTCCCCCGGTCTTAACCTTATCATAATTTTAATCTTAAAAATTAATATTAAACGCTATATTAATAATTAGTAGTATAATAAAAGAGGATTTTTTGTCAAGGGTAAAATCTCCACCCACAAAAACCGCCAAAAAAAACCTGAGATATCTCTTTGCCTTTAAAATAAATAAACACGGTAGAGCTTACAAGCAACAACAAAAAACGAATGGTAAAAACACGGCCTCGCTAAGATTTATAATTAAAACACAAAACACTCAAAGAACACCCCAATACGTTCATTCTTCCCTACGAGGCTGGCAAAGATTTCATTTTGCCACTACCACCTCTCTTTTTTCGGTGGTTGGGGTGGACCTAAGCAATACAATAAAAAAAGGGGTGTGGCGTGGCTTTGTGTCCTTTGTGGTCTTTGTGTTTAATATTGTACTTTAGCGGCTTTGTCGCGCTGTGTCCTCTGCGGTAAAAAAAGGTAAGGGTAGGGAGGTCAGAAAAAACCTCAGACAAAACCCTTGACATTAGGTTTTATTTCGTTATATTGTTATCCAGAAGGAAAAGAAGTTTTTTGTAAACAATGTAAAACAAATTAAAAAAAGGGGGGTGTAATTATGCATTTAACTATGAAATTGAAATTTGGTAGGTAAGGCCTTTTCTTCTTTTGTGGAAGATTATAGGAGGGAAGGCCTAAACGTTTTATTATGTTTTTGTTATGTTTTTTTGTTATGTTTGCTTCAATGAAAGTCAGCCATTAGAGAATAATAATATAGATAATTTTAATTTAAATGTTTAAGGAGGTTAAGAAGTGAAAAGACTTCCAATTTTAGTAAAAATGTTTTTGTTACTTGTTTGTTTTAGTTTTGTGCTTTCTGCTTATAACTCTGGTTCTACCGTTAATAATACTCTGATGATCCCATACGTAGAATTTTCGCCCACACTTGACGGTGATATGGACGAGGAATGGATTTTTCCCCCAATTGGTATGTTTGTCTATGAACAAAGTTCTGAGGCGGAGGTTCAACACTTAGATCACTCCTCATTCTTTAAAGTTGCGTGGAATGAAGATGGTTTTTATTTCTTTGCAAAAGTAATAGATGATACGGTTTGCCCCGAAGGTAGTGCAAACTCCTATGAGAATGACTGCTTTGAAATCTATTTCGACGGCGGAAACGAAAAAGCGGCATCGTACGATGCCAATGATGTTCAGTGGAGATACGTTTATGGTATGGATACTGACTCCTCAGGATGGTGCGACGCGGGTGAACAGTCTTGGGTCGAAACTACCGATGGTTATACCTTTGAACTGGTGATCCCTGTTGCGGAACTGGTGAAAGCCGAAGCTCCGTTGTTCGACCTTGTAGAAGGTACCGTCATCGGTTTTGAAGTCCAGAACGCGGACAACGATACTGGTCCACGTGAAGGTATAACAAAATGGTGGAATATAAGCGGTAACTCCTGGCAGGATCCGGGCCTCTTTGGAACAGCGATTCTTGCCGGAGAGGGTGATATAGAAGACGAAGTTGTTGGAGATTTTATAGAAGAATTTGAATTTGCTCCTACCGTAGACGGTGCGGATGATGACTGGGAAGGTATCCCTGAAGTTAAGATGAGTGCCGTTGAGAATTGGGCGATGGCTGATGATGGTGGATTCAAGGATCACAACTCATTCTACCGTGCCGCGTGGGATGCTGACGCTTTCTATTTCTTTGGAAGTGTAATAGATGATGTGATTTACACGTCAGGAGCCAATTCCTATGAACAGGACTGCTTTGAAATCTATTTCGACGGCGGAAACGAAAAAGCCGCGTCATACGACGCCAATGATGTCCAGTGGAGATACGTTTATGGTATGACGACAGACTCCTCGGGATGGTGCGACCTGGGCGCGACGGGTGAATGCGCATGGGTCGAAACTGAGATTGGATACGACTTTGAACTGGCGATCCCTGTTGCGGAACTGGTAAAAGCCGAAGCTCCGTTGTTCGACCTTGCAGAAGGTACCGTCATCGGTTGGGAAGTCCAGTGTGCGGACAACGATACCGGTACACGTGACGTTATATCAAAATGGTGGAATAGAGACGGTAACTCCTGGCAGGATCCGAGCCTCTTTGGAACAGCTGAATTGGTTGGAATTGGTGGAAGTTCTGCTCCAAAACCGGGACCTGATGATGGAATCGACGAGGAAGTTGCTGCTATCAGCCTTGCCGCTCCTGCAATTATTAGCGGCGTTGCAGATATCTCTTACGTACTTCCAAATGAAGCTGCTGTAAATCTGTCTCTCGTCAACGTAATTGGACAGACAGTTGCAGAGCTGGCTAATGGAGTACAGAGTGCCGGAGTACAGAGTGCGTCTATTAATGCTGCCAGTCTTTCAAACGGTATATATCTGGTAGTACTCGAAGTAGAAGGCACAGTCACCAGCAAAAAAGTATCGGTGATTAAATAATCTTATATCAAGTTATCGATAAAAAAACCCGCGGTAAATTTACCGCGGGTTTTTTTTACAGCAAAACTGTTTCTTAAATATTAACTTTTTCGCAAAGTTTGTTTAAGGGACATTTGCCGCAATCAGGATTTCTCGGAAAACAAATATTTTGACCCAATGTAACCAGAAGATCATTGTAAATAATCCACCACCTCGAAGGCAATTTCTCTCTGAGAGAAAATTCCGTCTCCGTCGGATTTTTTGTTTTAACGTAGCCGAATCTGTTAGATATACGATGGACATGAGTATCCACGCATATACCAGGCTTGCCAAACCCAACCGTAAGAACCAAATTCGCGGTTTTTCTTCCAACCCCCGGAAGCTTGAGCAATTCATCAAGCGAATCGGGAACTTTTCCACCGTATTCATCTATCAAAATGCGGGCAAGCTCAGGTAACCTCTCAGCCTTTGTATGGAAAAAACCAACCGGGTAAATTAAATCTTTTATTTCTTCAATCGATAGTTTTTGCATTTCATCCGGGGTAGACGTCCTTTTAAACAATCTTTCGGAAGCTTTTCTTGTTACAGCGTCTTTGGTTCTCGCGCTAAGCACGGTTGAAATAAGTATTCGAAAAGTATCTCCCGTCCTGTTTGCTATTTCCGTTACAATGGGAGGCTCCCATTTCTTATATTCTACTTTTAATATATTTAAAACTTTATCTATAGTTTTATTGTCCATAGTGGGATTATATTATAACCACAATAAAAGGCAACCGCCAAACTAGGTCATAGGTCTTTGGTTTTAGGTTTTAGTTTAAAAATTAAAAATTATTTTTCCTCTGTGTTCTCTGTGCCTCTGTGTGAGATTAATTTTTGGTACGGTGTGTGGTGTTTTTTCCTTGACATATAAAATCGAATTAGTTATAATACTCAAAAAGGAGGACATATATGCGTAAACTATTTTTATTGATTTTTTGTCTGTCGCTTATCTCAGGCTGCGGAGGCGGCAGAACAGTAAAAAGAATCGCCACCGATGAAGTTACAGATCTCTCGGGTAGATGGAACGACACGGATTCGAGACTTGTAGCAGAAAGTATGATTTCCGAAATGTTATCCCGCCGCTGGGTTATCGATTTTGAACAGGATGAATTAAAAGAACCCGTAGTCATCGTCGGCTCAGTCGTAAACAATAGCTCTGAACATATAGATGTAGAGGTCTTTATAAAAGATATAGAAAGAGAACTGATTAACTCAGGTAAAGTTAAATTCGTTGCTTCAAGAAATGAAAGAGAAGAAATAAGAGAAGAAAGAATGGATCAACAGATGTACGCTTCCGAGAAAACAGCCAAAAAGCTCGCAGAGGAAGTAGGCGCCGATTACTTCTTAATAGGTTCCCTCTACTCGGTAGAAGATTGGTTCGAAGGGAAGAAAGCTATCCTGTACACGATAAACCTCGAGTTAATCAACGTAGAAGAGAATACCAAAGCCTGGATAGGAAACAAAAAGATAAAGAAACTTATTGAACAAAGCGGATATAAATGGTAGTGAATGTTTTCTAAACAGTATTTTACTGTTTTACTGTCGTTTTTAATACTGCTTGTTATAAATTGCGCCTACATACAAACACAGGTAAGGCATTATAAAGACATAGAGGAAGATTTTTCCTCCCGTTTTTACAGCAGAGCGGCAGAACGAATAGAAAAAGCCAGAAATGAGGGCAAGTATGAAGGTAAAGACAAAGTCCTGTATTACCTGGATATGGGAATTGCTCTACATTTTGCCGGAAGATACAAAGAGAGCAACGAACATCTTGATAAAGCGGAATTTGCTATCGAGGAAAATTTCACCAAGTCCATTTCAAAGATGACAATTTCGTTCTTATTAAACGATAACGCTCTCGATTATTCCGGAGAAGACTACGAGGATGTCTTTACAAACATAATAAAAACTCTCAATTATATACATTTACAAGACCAGGAAAATGCTATGGTCGAAGTAAGAAGAATAAATTTAAAATTGAATAAACTCCGGGATAAATATTCTAATATGGCAGAACAGCTGAGTAAGAACGAAAAACTTCAGGGAGACGAAACTGATATTAGTTTCAATCCCGGAGAAACAAATCTCAGATATTCTACTACAGGTAGTTATCTATCTATGCTCGGGTATAAAAGTATGGGTAAATGGGACGACGCCGAGATCGACAGAAAAAAGCTAATTGAAGCTTCTTCAGGCGGGTTGGCAGATTTCTCTAAAGAAGTGTTATCAACGACAAGCGATAGCATGATTCCCGTTTATACTCTGTGTTTCATAGGGAAAAGCCCTGTCAAGGTACAATCTACTCTGCTGCTCGACTTCGACCCGGATTTGAACATGGCAAGAATTATGCTTCCCGGTAAAGAAAACAGTGAAATCAATTCCTTTAGATATAGAGGGGACAATGAATTGCATCTAAAATTCGCGGTTCCCACAATTGTAAAAAGAAAAACCAGAATAGACGCTATCAGAACAATAATAGACGGTAAAGCTTACGGAACAATGTATTTAATCGAAGACCTCGGTCAAATAGCAGAGGAAACTTTCAAAGTCAAAAAACCTCTCATTTACCTCAGAGCCGCATTAAGAACCTTAATTAAAGCCGCGATAGACTCTGAGACAAAAGAGAAAATAGATAAGAAATATGAAGAAAAGAATAACGAAGAAAATGAAGAGGATAAAAAACAAGAACTCGAGGAGAGGGGGAAAGATAAATTTATGGCGGGTTTACTGAAATTCGCGGTAGATGCTATAACCGACGTAACTGAAAATGCGGACCTCAGATGCTGGAGAACAATGCCCGGAAAAGTTTACGGAGGAAAAATCGATCTTAACCCGGGTGAATATGAAGTAGACTTTGAATATTTAGACAGCCATGGCAATGTGATCGATTCGGAGAGAAAAAAACTTTTTGTAAACAAAAATGATTTGAATATAATCGAAGGGGTATCTTACAGATGATTAAAAGGATCTGTTGCATAGTCTTATTATTATCTTTGATTTTCGGATGCGCTTCAAACACTTCAAAAATAAAATCCAACAATTTCCCCGAATGGATTGAAAATCCAGATGCCTTATATCCAAAAAGGCTCTATCTGACTGCCGTATCTAGCGGGAGTTCCCTCGATGAAGCAAGACAACGTTCGATTGGGTCTCTTTCCAATATTTTCTCAGTAAACGTAAAACTTGACAGAAGAATTTTGGAAGCATATTCGGAGAAAAAGAAAGAGGATGAAATGGACTGGGAACATTCCGTAAATCTTGTAAACAGAAGTGTTCTTACGAGTGACAACGAACTTATCAATGTAAGAACGGCAAAAACTTATTTCGATGAGGGAACCGCGACTTTTTACGTACTTTCCACAATAAGTAAAGCGGAAACGGAAATGTTATATCTCGAAGAAATACAAAAAAACGATAGATCTCTCGTAAGCTTTTACAAAGAAGCGAATCTCGCCGAGAACAAAATCGCGAAACTTATCTACCTCAAAAAATGCATGGAGCTGGTTAAAATCGGGGAAGCACTGCGCTCGATTCATAGAATCCTTTCTCTAATGGGCGACACCCCATCCTTACCTGTTCCGAAAGAAGATATACAGATCGAATTACAAGAATTAAAAAACAATATAGTAGCAAAGATAGAAACTTCGGGTAGTGAAGAAGCAAAACTCTCCGCCTATTTAAGAGAAGTGGTCGATCAAATAGGTTTCAGCACTGGAGAACAAAATCCCGATATTATAGTCAAAGGAAATCTCGATATAAAACCCCTCGATTTTCCCAGAGAAGGAGAATTTATTCGCTGGGAACTTGCTATCGATGTAACAAACGCGATAACGGGCAACACCATGAATACATACACCGCAAGCGCCAGAGAGGGGCATGTTTCTCGTGAATCGGCAAAAGGAAAAGCTCTGGATAAGGTTAAAGAAGAAATCAATAATAACTTCTACGAGGACTTTACATCTTTTTTAAGCGAATCCTACGAGCAAAGATGAAAATTAATCATCTCGATAATCAAAGAAAAGGAAAGATATGTTTTCAATATGTTTGAGAAATTTTTTTATTATACTTTTAATTTTAACAATAACCTGCACAAAGAAGGAACCCAAAACATTAGAAGCTAAAGTAATCGATAAAATCCATGGATTAAACGGTTCGGATAAAGACCCGCAGTCTTTTGCGTCACCCGAAGGGGAACCTCTGCATTTATATCCTCCGAAACTTAAATTAGTAAAAATATCCGCAGACACAGTATATCTTACAGTTATAAACGATTTTTATCTAACCCAATCCATGGGAACAACGGGCGCTGAAGAATACATTGTTAACTCGGGGGTTTCACTTTTAGAAATCGACGGAATAAATTATGTCGATTACAATTTTAATATGGGAGACCACGCCTATCCGGGCACTTTTTCCAAAGCCGGCTACCAGGCCCGGGAAGAATAAACTCACCCCTCCACCAAAAAAAACATTTGAACCACAGAGCACACAGAGGGCACAGAGCCCACACATCCCCCAACCAAAAAATTAGACGCGAAGACACTAAGAAACAAAGACTTCAGTTTTGCTTTCTTATCAAATCCTTGAATCCTGACATTACCACAGAAAAATAAAGAAAAAAAAATTATAGTGTTCTGCCCACCTCTTTTACAATGTTTCTCACACGTAGAAAATGTAGTGTTAGAAGACATAATATTTTCCCTTATATTAATATAATTAGTGTGATTCGTTAATTCTAATTGCTTGGGCTGTGGGATGGGTTCTAAACAACATTACATTTTCACTCTGTGTTCTCTGTGTGTAGTTTTTCCTCTGTGCTCTCTGTGGTAAAATTAGTTTTGGTGGGGGAAGGGGTGTTGACAAAGTTTTCTTGTATTATATACTCAATATGTAATTTAACAATAAAACCCTATTAAAGGAGGATAAAATGAGGAAATTTTTAGTTATAGCGTTTTTACTTTTAGCAAGTTACTCACTCTACGCGCTGGATCAGGTAGAAAAAGCAAAGCAGTCCGAGGATATTGTTGTAATCGAGACAGACTTCGGGGAAATCGAATTTGGCTTGTTCCCCGACGCCGCTCCGCTAAACGTCGAAAATATAGTCAAGCTGGCCAAAAAAGACTTCTACAACGGGACAACATTCCATAGAGTTGTTCCCGATTTTGTAATCCAGGGAGGAGACCCACTTACAAAAGACAATAATCCTGCCAATGACGGAACGGGAGGTCCGGGTTATTACATAAAGGACGAATATTCAAAAGACCTTAAACATTTAGAGGGCACAGTGGCGCTCGCTAAAGCCGCCGAGAACCAGAACGGTTCTCAGTTTTACATCTGTCTAAAAACAGTACCTTTTCTCGACGGTAAATATACGATCGTCGGACAGGTTACAGAGGGAATGGATGTGGTTAAAGAAATCGCGAAGGTCAAAACAGATAGAAACGATCGCCCGATCGAAAACATAACAATGACAAAAGTATACATGAAAGAAAAAGAAGACATAGAAGAAGAATCGGCGGAGGAGGAAGAAAAGATAAAAGAAATTAAAAAGAAGAGCGGCGGTGGCTGCGGCTGCGGAAAATAAGGTAGAAAAACATAAAAGTTTTACGCAAAATTAAAAGTGGGGCTAAAATAGCCCCACTTTTTTTAACCCCTATAAGAATAAAACGATCTATTTTTATATGTGAACGATATTGGAGAGGGATGGCCGATTAACTATTCAACTATTCAACCATTCAACTAAAAACGAAGTTTTTACAAGGATACCTGCGGAAGGGGGGATTCGAACCCCCACGGCTATTCACCACTGGACCCTGAACCCAGCGCGTCTACCGGTTCCGCCACTTCCGCGTTTAAGTTAAGAATATACCCAATCACGTGTCACTGTCAAGAGCCCTTTTCCCGTTGGTTCGTTGGATCGGAAATTTTTTAAACTACCTAACCAACTAACGATCTAACGACCTAACCAGGTAAACACACCTTGACAAAACCACCAGTTAATATAATCTTACAAGCAACATAGGCAATGATTGAAATAAGAAACGTTAGCAAAAAATTCAAAAAGGGCTGGTATGCTCTAAAAGATATTAATTTATCGATTGAAAAAGGTGATTTTCTCTTTCTTACCGGTCAAACCGGTTCAGGTAAAACCACACTTTTACGTATTATATACATGGACATTCTCCCGGACGAAGGCGAAGTAGCTGTAGCCGGATTCCTTTCGTCGACAATAAAAGAAGAAGAAATTCCTTTCCTGCGAAGAAGAATAGGGATTATCTTCCAGGACTTCAAATTATTAAAAGATAAAACAATTTATGAAAATGTGGCATTCGCACTCGAGGTTACCGGTCAATCGGGAAGGAAAATGAGAGAAAAAGTAATGAAAGCTCTTACCCTTGTAGGTCTATCTCATAAAAGGAATGATTTTCCTTACACTCTTTCGGGAGGAGAACAGCAAAAAACAGCAATCGCTAGGGCACTGGTTAGAGAACCTTTTATTCTTCTCGCGGACGAACCTACCGGCAATATCGACCCGGAAGGTTCTGAGGATATAATAAAAATACTTCAGGAAGTGAACACCGCGGGAACCGCGGTGTTAATGGCAACTCACGATGTAGTCCTCGCAAAAAAAATGGGAGGAAACTTCATACATCTCGAGCAGGGGCAAATAGTAGCGGAGTAAAATGTTTTCAATAAGAGAAGCTTTAATCGGACTCAGAAGAAACGGCGTTATGACCTTTATTGCCATAGGCATAATGTTTTTCTCTCTTTTCCTATTTGGGGCTTTTCTCTGGGGCACTTTCAACCTTTTTGGAGTAATAAGACTTGCCAGAGAAAAAGTCGAAATAAACGCATTCCTAAGGGAAAATTTGCCCGAAAAACAAATAGAAGAACTTTCGGACAAGCTTATGTCCATGGTTGGAGTGGATGGGGTGGAATATATTAGCAAAGAAGAAGCGTTGGGAAAATTCCAGGAGGAAATAAAAGACGCTCCCAGTTTAATTGAAGCGGTAAAAACAAACCCCTTACCCGCCTCTTTTAGCATAAGATTAAAAGACGGATATACTTCTCCAAAAGAAGTAAAAGAAATATCGGAGAAAATAAAAATCTTCGATGAGTTTATTGCCGTGGAATACGGAGAAAGCTGGATAAACAAATTAGACAAAGTAGTGAAAATATTGTTTCTCTTCGATATACTTCTGGGAATAGTTATTAGTTTCGCGTCTGTTTTTGTTATTTCGAATACTGTGCGTCTCACAGTTCTTGCGCGAAAAACAACAATAGAAGTAATGAAACTCGTCGGAGCCACCGAAAAAACTATTCATGCTCCATTTATACTTGCCGGTTCGATAGAAGGCGGTGTGGCAGGCATTATGAGCGGAGGTCTTTTATATTTGATATACCAATTAAGTTCGAAATTCTTTGTTAAATTTTATTTCCCGCACAATTTGATAATAATAGGTACAGTAATCTTTGGGATAGTTCTGGGAATGATAGGGAGTAAGTTAGCAGTAAAATCAACCTCAAAGGAAATGAAATTTGAGACTCCTAACGTTTAAAGGTGGCATACATCCCCACGACTATAAAGAAAAGTCGAAAAACTCGCAAATAAAAAGAATATCCCCACCCGATTTTTTATATCTTCACCTATCTCAACATACAGGAACTCCTTCCCAACCGATAGTAGAAAAGAAGGAAGAAATCAAAATAGGACAAAAAATCGCGGAAGCTTCGGGCAAATTATCGGTACCTCTTCATTCTCCGGTAAACGGAACTTACATGGGAACTACTACTTACCCTCATCCCCTGGGAGGGATGAAGGAAGCTATAAAAATACAAGTAAACAAAGAAAATACCGAACCCTTTAAAGAAAAAAAAAGAACAAAAATAAAAAATTTATCTAAGACAGAACTTATCAGTATAATCAAAGACAGTGGTATTGTAGGAATGGGCGGAGCTGCCTTTCCAACTTATTTTAAATTACAAGTACCTCCAAGCAAAAAAATAAAAGATTTGATAATAAACGGAATCGAGTGCGAACCCTATCTTACCTCCGACTACAGATTGATGATAGAAAAACCGGAAGAAATAATGAAGGGTGTCGATATAATAAGAAGAATAGTAAGACCTAAAAATGTATGGATTGCGATTGAAGCAAATAAACCCGACGCGCTTCATGCTTTGCGGGAAACCGATTCACAGTTTCCCTGGGCACAGTTCATAACCCTTAAAACTAAATATCCCCAGGGTTCCGAGAAACAACTAATAGACGCGGTAACCGGTAGAGAAATCC
>Ga0315548_1000730_pt1 | contig 30209 bp, 23 predicted proteins | sample SalMarSW160110MG_2_FD_202540 | JGI IMG/M metagenome (GOLD analysis project Ga0315548, IMG submission 202540) | Salt marsh sediment microbial communities from the Plum Island Ecosystem LTER, Massachusetts, United States - Salt Marsh Sediment SW1601-110 ... | reverse complement strand
ATTTTCATTGTCCATTGAGGCAGTTGTAAGAGCGATTTGCCTTGTTAGCAAATCGTTTCTATCCTGCTTAGGGCTAATTAGAAAGGCCCTTTTAAGGGCAGAGCTATCAGTATCCGAAGGCGGAACAATAAAATAACCGTTTTTATCCGAAAGAACAGCAAAAACAATAGTCTGGCTTTGGGGTGATGGAAAATACGTGGTAATAAATCTCGACAGACAGCTAATATCAGGCTCAATGGTTACAGGGTCAATGTTGTGCTTATTGAAAGCTGCGAGGATATCGAGCAGAATTTTTTTCTGTGCGGTAAAAACATTAAGCTCTGTTCCAGACCGGCTTTTTGAATGTAGTTCGAAAGCGAGAGCGTCATTGCTTATATCAGTAGCGGCGGATTCCTCGGTGTCAAAGCGGATGGTCTGTGCGATTTGTCGGGTATCAGTGAACTCGCTATGAATCTTATGCTGCATATACATCGAACAATCGAGGGCGACGGCGATTTGACAATCCTGATAGGCAAGAGCTTTTTTAGCACATTGTTCCGCTATAAGGTCCACCAGTTCGGCTGTGAGGGCGGCAGTATCGTCTGCCCGGTCGCTCTTTTCATCAATAGTAACAGAAAAGCAGTCAACTACTTTGTACCCTTTTGCCGTTTGAGACAGAGAAACAACGGACGCCGAGTACCGTTCTACATAAACTCCTAAATATTTTGTACCATCCACTGTGAGTCCGCCTTCAAGTTTTGTCTTAATCAGGTCGAAATAACAGCTATACGCGTTGTTTTATCACCCTTCTTTTTTATGGCAATAACAGTTGAAGTCTCAGCTATACCGCATACAGCGGTTATTTTTATCGAGAAAAGAGTACTTTCGGTAGTAATAAAGCTTTTACACTTTTCAATTGAATCAGAATACGCAAAGAGCTGTTCTTTTAAGTCGTCTATATCTTTAAAGGGCTTTATGCGTCTTCTCAGTATAACCTCGTCAGCGATTTTGACCTCATTTCCGCCGAAAATGAAGACGGCCTCAAGGACATGCCTGGGTGCGGTGTTAATATTAACCTCGGTTGAGGCCCAGGCTGCAATATATTTCAGAGCCGATTCATTTCTTTTCTCACTTTCGACAGTAGGTCTTGCGAGCAATTCAGTATCGAGCAAAGAGCTGTGAAAGAGCTTCGCGAAGTCCACGCTCTGTGAGTTTTCCTGCTGAGCAGCAGAGATTGTTTTTCTGACAGTTCTTGTTCTTGTTGTTCTAGTTGTTCTTGTTGTTCTCGACACAGCGGTTGTGGGTGCCTTTTCGAGTTTCGTTATATTGGAGAATTTGAGTCTAAAAGGTTTTATCCGGCCAATTTCTTCAAGCTGGTTTTTTATTTTTTCGATGTCTTCTGCGACCTCGTCGATATTATTTACGTCACTCCACATCCATTCGAAGAAATTTTCAAAACCAGCCACAGCTTCCCTTTTAATTTTCCCATCTTCGAGTAAAACCCATCCGATGGGGTATTTGGCGTTTTCATCCTCGATTTCGATTCTGACCTTTGCCGCTCCGATTTCAAATTCCATCGGCGCAGCGACAAGAGGCCAAGGCGGTCCGTATGGCCCGCGAACGGTCAGCTCATTCGGCTCGTTAGACTCTTCGAAAACAAATCTAAAATCAGCGAGACTGTTGAAGTCATTGACATCGTTGAAATCAGTTACATTAGTTTTAGGCTGGAAGCTGTCTTTTATCTGGAGCTGGTTTTGCTCTGCCCATTCGGTGAGGAACTGCTCGTATTGTTCCTCGGTGAGCCTGAAAAGGTCGGAAAAATCCGGCTCATTCGGTCTTTCTATCAAACGAGGTTCTATTTCATCGAGGGTTGCAATTGCGTATTTTGCTGCGGAATCACAGGCATAACGGGCCTTTGCGTAATCAATAATATAGACATTCCGGCTACGTCGAGACTGCAGACGAGAGCTTAATATATAAGCCAATGTCGAAAACACGATAAGCAAAACAAGAGTTAATAATAGAACGAACCCTCTACAGTTTTCTATTTTGCTTTTATTTAATTTTTTTGTTGTCATAATTTTTCAGTCCACATCGTTGATGTCGTTCATATCCATAATGTCTTCCGGCTCATTCGCGTCTGATTCAACCGCTTCTACCAAATTAATGTCAGCATCATACTCTTTTTTTACTATTTCGAATTTTATCTTTCTGGTTCTGTCGACTGCAATGGTTCTGGTAATTTTTTCCGAATCCGGGACTTCCCACTGTCCTGCCAAGGCTTCTTCCGGCTGAGCGAAAGAAATAGTGACAATCAGGTTTCGCGGCAGGTTAGGGCCTGACCACTTGTCCATAGGTCTTGTTTTTGTTGCAGCCTGGATCTGAAAGAAACTAACGCCGGAACAAACCGGTACGAAAAGCCCTTTTTGCCAATCTTCTCTGAATTCATCGAGCAACTTATCTTCGAGAACCAAGCCGGAGTGGCTTCTGTAAAGGACAAGTCCTTCGGTAAACGATTCATAGTCGAAGCCTGTTTGCCAGACGATTTCTTCGAAGTCCCTGGTGTTATTATTCTCATCATTATAGGTTCTATTTATTACGAGCTGCGCGGAATTGTAACCATCCTTTAGCTTTTTATTCTGGAAGGAGATTTTGACGTCTTTGCTGTCGGTTATTATCCTGTCTATATCTTCAGCGATGAGCTGGAGGACTTCTCGCGGCAGGCGGGAATCGTCAAGTTTGCCTATGACGGCACTTGCGGAGCTTTCGAGGCGGTTGTAAACTGTAAGCACGGCAATTAGAATCATCGAGCCTATGACCAGAGCGGCGAGCATTTCCGCTAGTGAGAAGGCCGCCGTGTGTTTTCGTTTTTTATACGTAATATTTCCCATAGTTTTTAGTCAAGGCATTCGTTCCACCATGCCATTGCTTCATCCCAGGTTATCAAATGGTCCTGGCCGTTATTAACCATACAGGGAATTTTTTGGCAGATCGGCAGCGTAGAGCAATTAACTCTCGGTATCTGCTCAGGTTTCTTTTCCGGTTTGGGTCCCTCCGGTTCCGGTCCTGGCCCAGTTCCATCTCCTGAAGCTCCAGCACTTAATAATATTCTGTCATAAGTTTCCCCGGCCTGTTCAATTTCCTCTACCGAGGGATTACCACCAGTGCGCTTATACAAATCAATATAGGTTTTTATGAAATACCCATCTTCGGTGACAGGCATACCATTGTCTGCCCATTGTTCGACCGTTTCCTCATCTACGCCCGCATATTCTGCAGCTTCTTGTAAAGTTTCTATAAGCTGGTTGATTAGTTCGAGGTACTCCTGCTGTTTTCCTCTTTCCTCGAGCAACTCGAGAATCTGTTTTATTGACAGGTCTGTGAGCCAGTGTGTTAATTCGACCTTTTTTTGCTCGCCTTTAGAGTCAGTATATTCGGCGGCACAGACAGCCTGTATCCAGAGGCGGTTGGTGATGGGCTCAAAAAATGCTTCGACAGTGGTCTGCCATCGGATATAAGGGTGTTCTTCGCTGTATCCGAAGTCTGTTTTTTCCATTACGGAATCGGTTGAAATCAGCTGCTCCATATTCTCGCGTGCAATCTCAAATGCCTGCATCTGAAGAGTAACATCGGCGGCAGATTCCATAGAGCGATTTATAGCAACGAGCACACCTGAACAGATAAAGGCCATTATTACGATAGCGGCTGCCACTTCGGCAAGCGTAAAGCCTTTGCAATTCATATCCATCGCCGCCTTTTTTTCAGAACGGCAATTCAGACTTTGTTTTTGGCAATAAGATTTCAAAATCGCCTCGCTGTAAATAAATAATTCTGTTTAAGCGGTTAACGATAACAGAATAAGGATTATCATTTTCATCAAGCAGGACAATTTTTCCGCCGTTTTGCCAGCCCGCGTGTCCTGCGCGAAACTTTGCAATCTGGTGCTCGGCGTCGGTTGCAATAAGGTCATCAAAAATAACGTATTCAAAAGCGCAATTACTGCTAAAGTATTTTTCGAGGATAATTTCCTCATCAAGAACTTCGGTTAAATCAGGGGAAGTGATTTCTCTGAGGGTATATTTTTGTTCGGTGATATCGATTATAATTTCGTATCTTCTGTCACTTTGAGCGGCGGCATTCGCCGCGGTTTGCACAGCATCGACAAATTCCTGAGCCTGTGCCTTGAACGTGTTTTTTCTAAAAATATTGAAAGCATTTAGCTGTACCACCACCGCCGACAGAGCAACAATGACAATAACAACTATAATCTCCGTCATTGTAAAAGCGAGCCTGCGGCAAGCCAGGTTCTTTAATTTATGCTTTTTTATTTTCAGCATTTTAGTATTGCCGCCTTTGCCGGATTGAAAAACCGTACTATTCTTTGCTTAATTTGCATCTGTGCTGAGCATATCATCTTCGGTGTATTCTTCGCCGTCCGGACCGGCGCTTCTGACAACGAAAGGTTTTCCGCTTTCGGGATCCAGCTCAAAAATAAACTCATGTTTCCAGCCGTCCTTTGGTATATCAGTTTCTTCGAGATAACCACCTTCGGCGTAATTTTCGACGTCAGCCGGCTGCTCAATAAGCGCAAAGAGTCCCTCTTCTTCTGTCGGGAATCTGCCGGTATCCATTTTGAAATGGATTACAGCGGCGTGCAAAGTTTTTAAGTTCGACTTTGTGGTTGCAATCCTCGCTTCATGGATTTGTCTGAGCACCTGAGTTCCCACAAGAGTAGCGAGCAAACCAATGATAATAAGGACAGCCATAAGTTCAACCATTGTAAAAGCTTTTTTGTGTGTTCGTTTTTTCATAATTTTTAAGACTCCATAAAAAGCGTATGACAGATATATTTAAAACTTTATTGCTGAAATTTTAAGTATTGGTAATATTGTTGCGTAAGCGATAGTGCCGACTATCACAGCCATAATTATAATTATAAGGGGCTCAACGGCAGCGCTAAGCCTTTCGATGACGATGTCAGTGGAAGCTTCGAGGTTTTCGCTGATATTTTTGAGCATAGTTTCGAGCTCACCGCTTTTCTCACCGACAGTTACCATATGAGCGATAGCCGGGTCGATGACACCGCTGTCCCGCAAAGGTGTCGCTATATCGGCGCCGGCGAGGATTCTCTCACGGGCCTTCCGGACGGCATCTTTCATAATGCTGTTGCCGGTAACCTCCGCGACGACGCGAAGGGATTCGGCCATACTCAGGCCTGAACTCAGAAGAGTAGAAAGCGTCGAAGCGAAACGTGCAACGACCCTCTGTTTTATCAGCGGCCCAAAAACAGGCAAAGACAAAAGGAATTTGTCCCTCAAGAACGCTCCACGTTCGGTTTTTACGAATTTTTTTACCACCCATACGGCTGTTACAATTACGGCGATTACAAGCAGCAGCCAAAGACTTGTAAGGACGTATCCCACACTCATTAACTGCTTTGTAATCCAGGGCAGCTGCTGGCCGGCCTGCTGGATTTGATTGCCTATTTTCGGGATGACGAAGGAAGTCAGTACAATTACGGCGATGAGGCAAAAGATAATTAAAACAATCGGATAAATCATTGCGGTTATGACTTTCGACTCGACTTTTTGTCTTTTTTCCATAAAGTTGCCGATAATAGAGAAGCTGCCCGCCAGTGTACCCGTAACTTCGCCGACATGAACCATACTTATATAAATGATGTCAAAATAATCGGTATAATCCTTGATTGCATCAGCAAAAGACTCACCAGTAACAACTCTGTCACGTATATCGACAATAGCGTTTTTGAACCTCTGGTCCGATGTTTGCAGAGTGAGGACAGAGAGAGCCTCGGTCAGCTTGATACCGGAGTTGAGCAGGGTAGCCATCTGCTTTGTGAAATCAATAATTTGAGTTTTGCTTGTTCTCGACAAAAAAGAAAGTATCGTTGCCTTGGCTTCGGCTTTAGAGCCAAGCTCTGTTATGTTGGTAGGATGTATGCCGCGGACCCTTAGCTGTTGTCTTGCAGCGTAAGAGCTCTCGGCGGTAATGGTACCCTTGTTTTTTCTGCCACCTGCTGCTATAGCTGTATAGTGGTATCTCGGCATAATTTATAATCCGTAATGCTTTCTGCTTTTTTTACCTTTACCTGTTACATAATATCAGTCTGGGTTACCCTGAGGACTTCCGACACCGTTGTAATACCATCAAGGACTTTTCTGACACCATCCATTCTCAGGGTGTTCAGTCCCGCATCGAGTGCGGTCCTCTTTATTACTCCGGCACTTTGCCTTTTATAGATTAGCTCCTGAATTTCTTCGTTTATTAACATCAGCTCGTAAACGCCGGTTCTGCCGCGATAGCCTGTCTGAAAACATTTATCACATCCGGTTCCGGTAACGAATTTAGCTTTTTGCTCCGGCTGGATATCACCGAGGCCGAGCTCTCTGAGCTGGTGCTCTGTCGGTTCAATATGCTGTGTGCAGTCCGGGCAGACTTTTCTGACAAGCCTCTGTGCCAGTACGGCTATTAGCGAAGAGCTGACGAGGTATGGCTCGACACCCAAATCGAGCAATCGAGTTATTGCTCCGGCGGAGTCATTGGTGTGAAGTGTGCTGAACACGAGATGGCCTGTTAGCGAGGACTGGATTGCCATACGCGCGGTTTCGACATCGCGAACCTCGCCGACCATTATGACATCGGGGTCCTGGCGGAGAACGTGCCTTAATGAGTTTGCGAAATTCATACCCTTTTTTGCTGAGACCTGCATCTGGCTGATACCTTCAAGCTGATATTCGATTGGGTCTTCGATAGTCATAACGTTCTTTTCAGCGGAATTTATCCTGTTAAGACAGGCATAAAGAGTAGTGCTTTTTCCGCTTCCGGTCGGCCCGGTGACAAAAATGACGCCGTGAGACCTGTTCAGCAGAGCGTCGAATTTTTCGAGGTCTTCGTTCCCGAGGCCGAGCTCGTTCAGCCCGAGCAGGCCTGTGCTTTTGTCAAGCAGTCGCAGGACGCTTCTTTCCCCATAGCTGGTCGGAACAGTGCTGACTCTCAAATCGACCTCTCTCTGGCCAAGCCGTACGCTGCACCGGCCGTCCTGGGGCATTCTCCGCTCGGCGATGTCCATACCAGCCATAACCTTGATACGCGAAACAATCAATGGCAGGACATTCCTGTTCAGGCTGAGCGTATCGTAGAGAATGCCGTCGATACGGTAACGAATCTGGATTTTCGCCTCGTACGGATGGACGTGGATGTCACTGGCTCTTAGCTGAAGGGCGCGAAAGAGGATATCGTTTACAAGCCTGATAACGGGCGGGCGATTGACGACATCAAGCAGGTCATCGGAAGCAGCAACTTCGTCCGCAAGCTGGTCTATATTCTGGGAATCGAGCTCTTCTGCAACCTCTTCGATGACAGTGGTTCTCTGCTCGTATGCGACGTCGATTGCGGATGTGATTGCGGCACGGGTTGCTATGGCGGCTCTGACGGGCATATTCGTCATCTTCGAGACGTTATCGAGAGCGTCCGTATCGAGCGGCCTCGAAAGGACGACGGTAAGCTCATCGGCGTTCTGTGCATCGTAGCCGGGACCATCAGTTTTTATACCGATAAGATAATGGTGCTGGGCATAAGTGGCCGGGACGGACTCTACAAATTCGGAGGGGACAGCCTTTGGGGGAATCTCATCAAGATACTGCTGGCCGAGCGCGACGGCAAAGAGTTTTAAGATTGATTCTTCTGTGAAATAAGGGCAGGTAAGCAGGAACTGGTCGATGGGCTGGTCGCTCTGGTTATTTTTGAGATAGTCGGCCAGTTTTCCGGCATCGAGCAGGCCGGTCTCTCTTGCTGTTTTTATAAGCAGGTTTTTCATAATCCATCAATTTTTCCCCGGCAACAGCTTCTTTTTCTAACATCTGTTCAGTTTTTACCAGCAAGCCAGCCAAAGAATAGCCCATTTTTCACTTTATTGCAAGATAAGAAATGCTGCAATTTTGCTTTTCTATCAGAATTTATCTGTTTTAGAGCTATTTGTTCAGTCCTCTTCGAGGATTTTAATAGGATCCATAGGTTTCGGTTTTATACCCGGCCAGTCCTCGTATTCCTGCATCTCTTTCTCATAATTTTCGAATCTAGCCCTGTTTTGTTTGGATATTTTAATTATATCCGATTCTTCAGTTATTTCAGACGCTGGTCTTAAGATGTTGGCTTTAACAAAAACGTAAAGACGGTTCTGCGTATCGGTATTAGAAACATTTCTAAACAGACCACCAATAAGCGGAATATCTCCGAGGATAGGTACCTTTGTTCCGCCTTTAAGCTGGTTCAACTTTTCAAGCCCGCCCAAAATTATTGTTCTCTGGTTCGGAACTGTTATTACGGTTTGTACATTGCTTGTCAGCAGATCCGGGGGTGTCGGTCCTTTTAGCGTACTGCCCTGAACATCAAGATTATAATCATCTCTCGGTCTAAAGTCAGTTCTGGTCATTGTAATTTCAAGTCTGAGCAAATCACCCTCGCTGATATGAGGTGTAATATCGAGTTTGATCTCAGCAGTATATTCTCTGGTACTTACATCTAAAGTTGCAGTTGCAGTTGAACCGGCTACGCCGGGGATCACAGTCGTCTTTGGTGAAACAATTGTCTGGGTCTCCGTTGTGTTTATTGTGCCCATTTCGTTGTCGTTAACCAGAAGTTTTGGCTTTGCCAATATTCTTCCATAATTCTTTTTATCCATAGCTTCAAATATCGCCTGAATATGATCATCGGCATAGAAGGCTTTTCCTCCTGCATCTCTAACTGAACTTGCTTCCCACATTCTCCTTCCGGGATCTGTCGCAAGAAGGCTTACAGGAGTTAAAGTTCCGGTTCCAAGCACTTTTGTGATAGTCGGGTATTTTGTTATCAAATCCAGATCAAGTGTGAAGTCATCGTTTTTACTTATTTCAACTAAGGTGACATCTATTAAGACCTGCGGTCTTCTTTTGTCGAGTTGTCTTATGAGAGATTCAATCCACTGCTGATTTTTCTTGCTTGCATAAACGATTATCGAGAAGGTGTTTTTGTCGGCGAGGATAGTGATATCCTCCTCAGTCTTTCTGGTGGTTTCCGTACTCACCACTTTGCCGGTCGGGTCTTTTCTCTCTATGGTCTGCTCGATAAGCTGATTCAAGACGGTGGCGAGCTCTTCGGGGTCCTGGTTTTCGAGAGGATAGACGACATAGTTAATGGCAGCCTCTTCGGGCTGGGCATCGACAAAACCTATTATCATAGCAATCTGTGCGTGCTGCTCGACGGTGGCATTAACGAGAAGTGAATTGGTCGATTCTATAATGACGACCTGGGGCTCTTCTATTAGTGGCTCCTGCTCGGAAGAAGCACCGGACACCTCAGCCGTGATTCTGCCGCTTGGAGGTGTGCCTGCGGGGGGTTCTATTCTGCCGGGAGCCGTTCTGCCAGTAGTTGTTGTTCCTTGGGTACGAGTTGTTGACCTTGTTCGGCCTGCAGCGGGAGCTGAACTGATAATCCCGAGCTCCTGCAATTTACTTGTTACCTCGGCTGCATCTACATTTTGAATTTCGTACAGCCGCAGAGAGCGAACATCCTGCTGCTGAACATCAAGAGTATCAATAAGGCTTTCAACTGTGTCAAGCTGTTCCGCCAGGCCAATCATAAGAATGCGGTTTGTTCTTTCATCAACATCAAGATAAACAGACCCCGGTTCGGCGGCGGTTCTGGCAGCAGGTGTGGTAGTCGGGCGTCCGGCGCGGGCTTCACGGGCTACCCGCGCTCTGTAGGCGGCTGTTGACTCACCCTGCCTCCTCGGGCTGGGAGCAGTCGGCTGCGCCGCGGCAGCTCCTACAGTAATCGATACAGTCCCAAGCTGGTCTGCGAGCGACTTGATTTTGTCCTTAAGGGTGGTGGCCATTGTGTATTTCAATTGTCTGAATCGAAATTCTTTTTCCGGTCCTGGTATATCAACCAAACTGAGCAATTGTGCGATACGAGGCATTCTGTAGGCGTAGCCGGTAACAATAAGCAAGCCTGCTTCAGAAGCAGAGGTATTAATATCTTCGCCGAGATTCATACCAACGAGAAGGTTCTTGGCGTTTTCGGCGTCAATGTAGTTGAGCTCAAAGATACGCGTTACGATAACGTCACCGACACGAACCTCGCCTTTTCCAGACTCGATAATTACAGGGTCAATATCCTTTGCCTGGGCCTTCGGGGCTATAATCACAAGATTATCTCCGGTTCGGGTCATTACGAGACCCTTGTACTTAAGGACGGCCTCGACGAGGGGATACAATTCTTTAATGCGAATCTGGCCTCTGTTTTTTCCACTAAGCTTGAGTGTTACCTCACCCTGGACCTGGGCCGGGTCGTACATATAATTGATATTTAAGTATTCGCCGGCGAGTCCCAGCAGGTCGACGATTTTCAGCTTTTCAGGCACTTCTATGGTGAGCTGTTCATTGCTGTCGATTACAGGCTCCGGCTGATAGGAGCGGATTTGCTCTATCTGCTCCGCATCTGACGGCCGAGGCTCATTCTGGTCCGGGATTTTTTGTTCCACCGCCGTTGCGATTTTTTCAGGCTGCTGTAGTTCTCCCGGCCTTTGGATTATTTGTTCCTCTTCCTCGACAGCCAGTTTATTTGGCTCATTTACTTTGGCCAAGCCGCTTTCGTTTATATCTGCCACCAGAAACTCATTAATATCAATACCTTCTATTTCATTTACACCCGCAATCTCAGAGAGTAGATTTATATCAGGAATTCTTATCTCGTTAGAACCAGGTTTTTTGAGCTCATTAGCATCAACGTCAGTCCTATGTTCCGGCATTGTCGGCTGGTTCGTATCGGCAGGCAAATTAGCGTCGATTTGATATTCTTGTACAGGCGGCAGAGCTTCGGTTATGACTTTTTCTATTGGGCTGAATTTACCAATAGGAGCTATAATCACCAGCTTTTCTTCCTGCCGGTCGATAATAGCTTTGGGCCCAACTCCAGCAGGAGGCTCAGATAAACTACCTATCAGAATATCACCTATTCGGGAAGCTATTTCTTCATTCGTGGGCACATCATTAAAATCCGGAGGTATCGAGATTGATCTAATTACAAACTTATCTTCGGCGTCGACGATCTTTACAAGCTGACCCGCCTTTGTAAGTTCCGGCCGCTGGCCTGTCATAGAAAACATATCTTCTCTAAGAATCTGGACTTCAACATCTATGCCGGCTAAATCGAGATATTTCTCTGCCTGCTCAGCGGATATACGTTTCAGGTTAAAAACTCTGTACCTCGGAGGTTCCGGGAGATGTTTTTCCGCTGAGGTTCGCTCGTTTGCGATACTAATGCCGTCATCGAAAAAAAACGCAAAGAAGGCAAGTATAACAACCATAACCTTCAGCCAAAACAACCTGTGAAGGCTATCTTTATCATTTTTATTCAAAATCATAGATGGCTCCATAAGCTACGTACAGAGCGCATAACTATTAAGTGCCGCTCCATAATTGCATTTATCGGGCACCTTGGCCTGTAACTGTTGCAGAACCCATTTGCGGGATATTTTAAGCCCGCTTTCATATGACACTCCAAAGCATTAATAAAGGATAAAATCACCTTATTTATAAGACATAAAAAGCGGCTAAAAGTTCCCATTTTTCGTTCAAAAACGGCCGATAAAGCGACCGAAAATAACGAAAGTACAAGCATTACAAATACTTAGCTTTTGAGAGGATTTTGTTTGGAGCTCCTGGTAAAGGAGCAGGATACGTTCTTATATTGGTTACCTCAGGACCGGTGGTCTTCTTCTTGGGCTTGCGGGGGCCTTATTTACCTTCGGCTGATTTGGGTCCTTTTTCTCGCTGTCCAACTTCTTGCCGAGGTCGTCAAGCTTTTGTGCTTCTTTTCCGCCTATCCTCATATTTTCAAGCTCTGAGAAATACTTTTCCATTAAGGCGTCAGTTTCCATAAAGCTTTTTTCCCGCGAGGCCTCATCTTCGAAGGGTCCGGCTAAAATACCATCAAGCTCCTCAATAAACTTATCAAAAATTTCCTGTTCTTCAGCACTTATTACCGGCTCCGAACTCTGCTGGTTTCGAACTGACTCGTCAGACCTTTTTGCGGCAGAAATCCGTTCTTCGATTAAAGCTTCCCTCTCAAATCCAATACCATTGGTTAAAACAGGGGAGCTATCAGTTGGGAGTTTTGACGCACCCGTGGTTGACTTTCCAACAACAAGAGAAGTTTCAACAGGCCTTGCAACCATATCAAGTGGATAAGTCCTTGCGCCATCGTTAATAATAACAGAACCTTCCTTTATTTCTTTTATAATCAGGTGACCAACAACATCAGACGGTCTTACCCATCTTCGGTCCCCGCCGGGTGCGTCAATCAAGGCGACCGACAGGGCCGGATTTGATTCGTGTACACAGGTGGCAATAAGATTAAACTTAGCAGTTCTGGATACCGATTGAACAGGGGGCAAGGCCGCTGTTTTTCTCGGGGCCGGCGGTTTTACTATTTCGGCTTTCGGTTCCGGTTTTGGAGGATTAAGATATTCGGCAAAATCTTCAGCCTCTTTTACAAGCGGAGGTTTCTGGTCGGTGTCTTTTTTTGCTCTCTCGCCTCGATTCTTTTTAAATCTTTCTACGACGCTTTGAACGTCATAAGATTTTTTGTTTTTTGCACCGCTGTTATTTGCTCCCAAGACTACAGGCAGAGCTACAATAATAACAACCAGCAAAGCTGTCAGAATACTTGCTATTCTAACGGTTTTTATCATCTTTTTATCTCATCAACAAGTGAGCATAGTCATATCAAAAAAAGCTTACAAGCCGCCTATAAATTATGTCGGCCTCTAATATTAAGACGTTATCGGCAATATTTTGTTCCCTCCCAACGGATATTTTCTCAAAATAATTTATGACATCAGAGGCTGTTATACGAATAGTCAAGGCTTTTCGTGTCCGAATTATTCCTCCAGGATAATAATGATTCAGAACTTATATAACAGCTTATTTTCGCGCAAATTCGTTTAGCACCGATAAAAGCTGTTTTTATGCAGTCAGGCCGACCTGGATTAAAAGCTAAGTTTAATCACCGCCTGCGCCACATATTCGTCTGTTTCGTAACAACGAGACAAAACTGGCAGGCTTTCACTAAAAAGGTTATTATATTTTTCAACTTCCTTCATAAAAGCCGCGACAGGCGACTTTAAGCTGCTTACCGCCTTTGATTGCAACAATCAAGTTATCCTGAAAAGACCTTTCTTTTCTCCCTAATTCAGGCGGATCTATCTGTAATTTAAGCTTATAACTGCCTTTATCTACTTTTTCGCTGCTGAGTACCTTCACAAAACCTTTTTCGGAGGAAAATGACTCGATATCAAAATCCCCATTATAGTTATCCGTCACCCAGACGTCTTCTTTTATTACTGTTTTTCCGGGCTGAGCCTTGAAAACAAGAATAACAGCCGGTCGGCTCGAAAATTCCGCCGGTGCGCTATAACTGATAGTAAGCAGACTGCAATCGGGGTGGTCGAGATAAACCCGCACGTGACCGCTCAAGTTCTGTTCGAGCTTCTCCATATCCACCTGCGGCTTGAGAACAAATTCAGTTGCCTTTTCATTCGGGTCGAAGTCTGCAACTATGATATCAAGATTCGATTTAAATTGTGCTATAGAAAATTGTTTTCCATCAAGACTTCGAATCTTGATTTCAGGGCAACCGGCGTTTTCTTGTTTAAGTGACAGGCTAATCGTTTCCGGTTCGTAATCGATTACTTTTTTGACAGATGCTTGTACCGTGAGTGTAACGCTCGGGTTCTTTTTATCGTTACTCAAGACATATAAATTTTTCTTTATGGGGACTGATGCAACACCGGCCTTTAAACTAACATCAATTTCGCCGCTTTCGCCGGGAGCATACTTTTTCTTGGCGAGTTTGGCCACGGTACAACCACAGGTGGACCTGATATTTTTGATTTCGAGGACACCGCCGCCAATATTTGTAAACTTAAATTTGCATTCACTACTCGACTTCGGAGATACCTGTCCGAAATCGTGCATTTTAGATACGAATTTGATTTCCGGCCCCGAGCTTTTGGATTCGGCTTGAACTGTTTTCTCAGGCTCTTTTACCGACACACTTTCAGGCATTTTTTCAACAGGTGTTTTTCCTTCAGCAGAGAGCTTTTGACTTTCCAACAATTTTGCTGCATCCGGCTTTGCCTCAGTTGTTCTTTGTTGTGGACTCTGCTCTTCGCAGCCGCCGAAGACAAAAACTAAGGAAAAAACAACTAAAATGCACAAAGTAAAATATAAGCATTTCATACTGCTAACTCCTAATTTAACCAGATAAGCTTTTTTCAGTTAAACAATTAATTATAGCAAATAATTTATATTAAGCAATACTTTTTTGCTCTCAAAATCCCCTTCTGCGGCGGTAATAGGACCTATTCAAAAGCAGGAAGCACATTTTTTTATACTCGGCGAAAAGTGTAAAGGTTTTACAAAAAATTTACTTACTTACTGCCAACCATCAGGCTACTATAGACGTCTAAAGAATTAACTGGAGCAGGCAGCCTTAATGGAGATTACAGACAACAGCTTAATAGAAGCCCATAATCTGGGAGAGAGTGATGCTTTTGAGCAAATCGTACGCCGGTACGGTCCGGCTTTGTTGGGATATATTATCAAGATGAGCGGCAGCAGAGAAAAAGCAGAAGACTATTTTCAACAAACCTTTATGAAAGTTTATGAAAAGGCGAATACGTTTCGGCAGGGAAATTTCAAGTCCTGGCTTTTCACCATAGCAACAAACGTCGTTATGGACGGCTTTCGACGTCAAAAAAGAGCGCCGGCCTTATCGCTAAACGAGATGATTAAAACGGCAAACTCCGATGGCGAAGAATTTGGAGCGGTTGTTATAGCAGATAATACGAATAATCCTTTTGAAAATGCAGCGCAGGCTGAGCTGGCTGAAAAACTGCGAGGAGCCATAGTCTCGCTGCCGGCAGGACAGAGAACAGCTCTTGTGCTGAGCTATTATCAGCAGATGAGTTATTCACAGGTAGCAAAAGTGCTGGGCTGCTCGATTGGAACCGTCAAGAAACAAATGTATAGAGCATTGAAGAGGCTGGCCGATAAACTACCAGAGCAGCGGAAAATTTTATGAAGAAAAATCATCTGACAGAAAAAGACCTTATTGAATATCAATTCAAGTTAGCTTCGCAAGAGCAGATTGCAGAGGCTGCTGAACATCTTAAAGAGTGCGAAAAATGCCGGCAACTCAATGAACGGCTGGCAGCTAAATTTTCCTCGCTGGAGCTTCTGCGAGAAGAGCCGCAGCTAAGCGAAGAGCTGGTTTCCAGAGTGCTTGAGAGTATCAAGACATCCCGCCAAACGAAACTGAAATTAAAGACGTTTAAGATACCTGCATGGATAGGTGCGGCAGCTGCGTTTTTTTTAGTAGCATCGCTGCTGGTGATTTCAGAAATTAAGGAACAAAGAAAAAGCAAATCAATAGAAGGCCTGAGGACAGATGAGCCTAAATCAACAGAAAAGTATGCTTATGACAGCAGAGAAACCGCGACTGAACGTGAGAGCGAAATCAGGGGGGAATCAAAAAGATTAGCACGCAGTTTCACTGCCGGCGACCGAATAGTATCAAGACAAGAAGATGAGGAGCCGCCATTTGCACCGGCCAGTGCTATTGAGCTGGTAACACTGCCGAGAAGAGAAAGTGTTCAAACTACTATTTACAATTCTGCGGACCTGACACTTGTTCGCGAGAGACGCAATCTTACGCTAAAGAAAGGCTGGAACTGGCTGCAGTTTATGTGGGCAAATACTTTGATTGACCCGACGAGCCTTAATCTGGAGCCGCTCGAAGAAAAAGAAAAAATCGAGATTGAGCAGCTTGTATTCCCGCCTCGATTAAAAGAGGTCGGCAGATGGCTCATACATTCCGAAGTCGAAGGGCAGGTACCGTTCGAGATAACTTATTTTACCTCGGGATTAAGCTGGCGGGCATTTTATATGGGGACATTAACCGAAGATGAAAAAACGATGCGGCTCGAAGGCTACGTGCGGGTGACAAATAACAGCGGCGAAGATTACGAAAATGCCCAAACACGGCTGATAGTCGGAACGGTGCATATGCTCGACGAGATAGCCGAGCTTGCCAGACGACAATGGCCTTATGGCCGGCCGGGAGAACTTCTACCTTTATCTTCACATGAAAAAGAAGAACTTAGTCAAATGCGAGGGGTTGCGGTACAACAATATTATAGTTTATCTATAACAAAAGACGAATTGAGACAAAAAGTAATCACAAAGGAAGGCCTGAGCGAGTATTTTCTTTACACGATTGAGGGGATAGAAACGATAGAAACCGGCTGGTCAAAAAGGCTGGTAAGTTTCACAGCAGATGATGTGCCGGTTGTTAATCTTTATAAATATGAGCAGCAGCGATACGGCAATTCGGTTATAAGATTTCTAAGTTTTAAAAATGATGAAAAGCACAAGCTCGGCGAAACACCAATACCCGGAGGGACGCTGAAGGTTTACCGCAGTGTCGATGATGCGGGGCACTTATCATATACAGGACAATCAGCCTTCAAATACATACCCATAGACGAGGAAGTCGAACTAAATCTCGGGCCCGTAGAAAATGTTGTTGTTGAGCCGATACTTATGGAGTTTTCAACGGAAAACTTCAAATTTGATAGTAAAGGCAATATTGCCGGCTGGGACGAGGTGCGAACGTATAATATCGAAGTTCGCAATACGAGAGACATACCTGTTAAGGTCGAGATTAAAAGAAACTTTGCGAGCCAATACTGGGATATCACCAAGAAAGGCGATTTTGACAGTTTCGAGAAGGAGGATTTGGATACGGTCAAGTTTACAGTCGAGCTTAAGCCGGAAACAAAAAAGGAGTTCGAATATACACTCAGGACTTACCACGGTATCCGGCAGCAAGACTGGAATAATTGAGTATATGAATACGAAGGGTAAATTAAGAAGATAGAAATGAAAAGTTCAGCAATAATTATTTTTATCTCGATGTTTTGCACTCTTGTTTTTGCTGATGAGCAGGTTTATCGGCTGGATAATACCGTTGTAACATACGAAGGTATTGAGCAGATATACGCCGAGGCAATAGGCAAAACCGCCCATGCGGCCAGAGCAATAGCGGCCGAGAAATTCGGTTTCGATATGCCGCAGACAATAAAAGTGAATATCAATTGCGACCCAAAACAACGGGTCAGATTATTCACCGACGGCCAGGACATGATGTACCTTACCATTCGCAGAGAAAGCGATTTGAAAAAGCCGCAGGAGAGCGGGATATTTCATATCTATGGGATTTGTCACGAGACAGGCCATCTGGCGATGTACCGTATTATCATAGACCATAGCTGGATGAGCTCAGACGCAGCGGAGGGCTGGGCACATTATCTCGGCTCGAGGATAGTTGATGGTGTCTATGAAAAACATAAAGGCGAGCTCTGGCCCGACAAATATGATTACTTGGCCGACGGAACAGCGAGACTTAATAATCAGCTTGCCGACGCGAATGCGGCCGGGATAGTAAAAGGAGCAGGATTGTGGAAGGACCTTGCAGAAATAGTGGGTGACAAAGGTATTGTGGAAATTTTCAAGGCGTGGTCAAAAGCAGAAATCGACCCGGCAGACCCGGGAGCTGCGCTGCGAAAGGCACTATTGGAAACAAAAGAAGATGAGCGTCTGAACATCTGGTGGAATAGTGCCGAACCGATGCTGGTTTTCAAGAGGCCGTCAAGTGAATTCAAAACCAAAACAGCAAAACGCAATGAGCTGGCACAGGAGCCGATGGATTTATTTTTTGACGACGGCAGACAGGCAAGCAAAAGTTCAATAGCAGGCAGCGGCCACGCGGTAAAATTCAATATTCCGGGAAGCGACTGGTATCTGACATCGGTACAAATTTACGGCTCCCGATATGGTTACCCCCAGGCGCCAAAGGAAGATTTTCATATATGGCTGTGTGATAAGGACTTCAAAACAATAGCAGATTTCCCCCAGCCGTATGCAAAATTCAACAGAGGCAATCCCAAGTGGGTAAACCTGCCGGTAGAGCCTACAAATGTTCCAACAGAATTTGTTATTTGTGTCGGATTTAATCCTACGGGTACAAAAGGCGTCTATGTCGGCTACGATGCCGAAGGCAGCGGTAATTCATTCACGGCTTTGCCCGGCGGGGAATTTAACAGCTTCAGCGAGGGTGACTGGCTAATCAGAGTGAAAGTGGACCAGCTTAAAGGCTCTGACGCACTGAAATCATACGATAAGAAATAAGTAAAGAACAATAACGATAATTGTAAGGAGAATAGATTATGAAGGTTAAAAAGAAAATATTAACAATGATATTGATTTGTCTTGTGCTCGGCGGCGTCGCACAGGCGAGGATTAAGTTAGTGGCGCTTCCCGAGCGGGCGGCGACGGTCATTCGCCTGGACAATCCGCAGGCAACACTGATAGAAGAAGAGAGAGTGCTGACGCTGCAGAAAGGAATAAATAAAGTAGATTTTTCCTGGAAGGCGGTGAGCATCGATGCCGATTCCATTCGGCTTGCCGTGCTTGACCATCCTGATAAGGTCAAACTTTTGAATGTGAGCTATCCGCCGAATGAAGCTGCGCTCGTATGGGAGATAAGCAGCGACAGTGACTATGCCGAGCGAGTTAGGATAAGCTATCTGTTAATGAACATAGACAGGCTGATAACCTACAAGGCGATCGCAGACAAGGCTGAAACCGGTATCGATTTGAAAAGCTTTTTAGTGCTGCGGAACTTCTCAGGTGAGGATTTCGATATGGCCAAAATCCTGCTCGATTACGGCGAGGCCTTCGAGCGAGGCTTGCAGCACGAGGAAACAAAACAGCTGCTGTTTTTCGAGGCGGCAAGGGTTCCTGTTACAAAGGTATGGACATTCGATGCCGCCAAACTGCCGTGGGACCCGCAACAGCTTGAGAACCAGAATGTCGGTATTCCAGTAAGCTACCGGATATTAAACGATAAAAAGAGCGGACTGGGTGAGTTCGCACTATGGGGCGGCAAGGCAAGAATCTTCCAGGACGACGGACACGAAAGCACAATCTTTCTTGGTGAAGATGTTACAGGATTAGTGCCAGTCGGTGAAAAGACAGAGCTGTATATAGGTGACAGCAGGGATATCGTGGTTACGCAGCGAAAGATGAAAGAGCAGCAGATAAATATTAAAAGGAACAACAGTAACAACATCATACTCTACGACACCGATGAGGAGATTGTCGCGAAGATTGAAAACTTCAAGGACAGCCCCGCTGTTCTGACCGTGATAGAGCATATACCTGGACAGTGGGATATGGAAAAATGCAGTCCGGATGATTACGTAAAAAAGGACGCCAACACGCTTGAGTTCGAGATTAAGCTGCCTGCCAGAGGCAAAGACGGCCCTGCAGTAAAAGAGATTAAGATGCAATATCAACGCAGGAATATCAGGCCCGGCGTGCAGATTCCGGATGTGCAGTTTTACGGCAGATAAGAATGCGAAAATAAATTTTAGGAGAGATAAAAATGAAACGCATATTCATTTTATTAATAATCGCTGCAGTGGGCTGTGCTGCTTACGGCAAGGTTGATTTGGTGACACTTCCCGGCAGGGATACTGTCCAATTGACTATCTACAATTCCGCGGATATGACGCTGGTGCGTGAAAGCAGAGCTTTGACACTTAAGGAAGGAGCCAACAAGCTGCAGTTCTCATGGGCGAATACGCTGATTGACCCTACCAGCCTGGAGATGCTTCCGAAGGCAAATGCCGACAGAATCGATATTGCGGATTTGACCTTTCCGCCGAGAGTTACCAATCTGGGATTGTGGAACATTAAAAGCGATATCAACGGCAAGGTACCGGTTGAGATTACATATCTGACCTCAGGACTAACCTGGCGGGCGTTCTATATGGGGACATTAACCGAAGATGAGAAAACAATGCGGCTGCAGGGCTACGTGCGGGTAACAAATAACAGCGGCGAGGATTACGAGAACGCTCAGACCCGGCTGATAGTGGGCAAGGTGCATATACTCGACGAAATTGCAGAGCTTGCCAGGCGGCAGTGGCCCTACGGCCGGCCCGGAGAAATGCTCCGTGAACTCGGAGTTGAGGAGGCGAGAAGAGCAAGGGTCCAATTTGACAAAGCTGCAGGTGAAGTTATACTCTTAGGAGCACTACCGAAGGAAATGAAGGAAATCAAGAAAGAGGGATTGAGTGAGTATTTTCTTTATACGATTGAGGGAACCGAGACCATTGAGACCGGCTGGTCGAAAAGGCTGATTAGCTTCGACGTCGACGAGGTGCCGGTTGTCAATCTTTATAAATTCGAGCAGGAGCGTTACGGCGATTCTGTCATGCGGTTTTTAAGTTTCGCAAACGATGAAAAGCACAAATTAGGCGACACGCCGATACCGGGCGGGATGCTGAAGGTTTACCGCAGCGTCGATGCAGCAGGCCATCTTTCATATACAGGCCAATCTGCTTTTAAGTATATACCAGTTGATGAAGAAGTTGAGCTGAATCTCGGCGCTGTTGCGGATGTTGTCGTCGAGCCGAAACTGACGGACTTCAAAACAGAAAATTATGAATTTGAAAGTCCGGGCAGAAATATTTCCGGCTGGGACGAGGTTCGCACTTATACTATCGAAGTACGCAACACGCGAGACATACCAGTTAAGGTCGAGATTAAGCGAAACTTTCCGACACAATACTGGGACATCTCGAAAAAAGGCGATTTTGACAGGTTCGAGAAAGAAGATTTGGATACCGTCAAGTTTACCGTCGAGCTAAAGCCGGAAACGAAAAAGACATTCGAGTATACAGTAAGGACATATCACGGCTCAAGAGAGCAGGACTGGGAACAGTGAGTGCGCCGGTGAAATAATAAATTTGTAACGATTTGAAGGCAAATTTGTCTTCAGCGTCCTATATTATTGCTGGTTTAAGCAGCCTCATTGCGAGCTTGAAAAAATTTTTCAATCTCGCATTTTTCGTTCGGTTTCTGTTAGGGTTTTTCAGCGAGTTTTGCCGATACAAGTATTTGCAGAAGTGATTGGCAATCTCAAATTCGGTCGAAAGGTTTTCCGATGAGGCGGTACGAAGAAGATTTTGGTGATATTCCTTTATGCAGGTTCGGCCCGGGCGGTGATTTTGTCAGCTACTGGCCAAAGGGCAGCGGCGAGAGCTACCCGGAACCTTACGAAAATAAACTGACAAAAATCATAGAACGTTTAAGCCAAATCATTTCGGGCGTCATTCAAAGCCGGCCGGATGTACAGGTAACTTTTGCCGATGCAGAGGCGACCATTTTGCAAAAAACGCACGATGAAAGGACGATAATTGCAAAAAATACAGTCAAAAAACAATCTCACTCCACGACAAATCCAGCTTCTCTGTCTGATAAAAAAGTTTCAGGACAACAACTTTTATTTGCCGACGATTGGGGAGCTGGCGAGCGAGCTGGGCATAAGCCGAAGCACAACGTTCGAGCACATCGAAGAGCTTCGAAAAAAAGGGTATCTTTCAAATGGCACAGGCAGAGCTCGCTCTTTGGAGCTGAGCTTAAAAGCGCATAAGCTGCCCGCTCTTTCAGCACAGGAAAAGTCAAATCTATCAATCCAGAAAACGGAAGGTATCTCTCTTGCAGGCAGGGTCGCTGCGGGACTGCCAATTGAGGCAATTGAAAATAAAGAAAGTTTGTCACTCAAGAGCTGTTTCGGAAACACAGAGGAAATATTCGCACTCGAAGTGCAGGGTGACAGTATGACAGGCGACGGGATATCCGACGGCGACTATGTGATTTGCCGCAAGAGTAGTACTGCCGACGATGGACAGCTTGTAGTAGCAATAGTTGACGGAGAAAATGCTACACTCAAAAGATTCTATAAGGAAACAAACAAAGCCAGGCTACAACCATCCAACGACGAGTATCAGCCAATTTACTCAGAGAACTGCCGTATTGAAGCCGTGGTAATAGGGCTTATAAGAAAATTGTGATTTTCCTGAAAACACAATGACAAGTAACAAAAAAGCTGCTCAGGATGCATAATGCTGCCCAGAAATCGACCCGGATTCGCTGAGCATTTTTAACCACTCTCTCCAGGCCTTTTTGTAAATTTCACTCGATACCAAAAAACCGTCGTTATGGCTGCCGTAAATTTCGACGAATTTTTTCGGCTCATTGGCTACCCTGTACAATTCCCTGCCGAACTCGAAAGGCACGAGGTCATCGGTGCTGCTGTGAACTACCATAACGAGACAATTAACTTTTTTTAAAGAATCGACTGTCTGGTAGCCGAACCTTGCGAACCATCTTACGGGCATATATGGATAGAATTTTTTACCGATATCTACATAAGAGGTAAAAGTACTTTCAACGACAAGGGCTTTAGACCTGACAGAGGCTGCGAGATTCGCAGCGATGGCACCTCCCAGGGACCTGCCGAAGATGATGATGTTGTCAGGGGATATTTTTTTATCATTAGTGAGCCAGTGATATGCAGCCTGTGCATCAAGATACGTTCCCTGTTCCGTGGGTGTTCCCTGACTGTTTCCGTAGCCTCGATAATCAAAGATAAAACAATTAAGGCCCAGCTCATACAAGATATTTATGGTATCAAGCCGGTGCATAATATTGCCGCCATTACCGTGACAGAACAGCACTGTAGTTTTTGCATTCTGCGCAGGAATGAACCACGCAGAAAGGGCCAACCCGTCAGAGGTAATAAATTCGACCTCCTCGTAATCCAAATCCAGCTCTTCGGGTGTATAAAGGACCTGCCTGACAGGTTTATATAACAAGGCAGGCTGCATAAAATAGAGCGACCAGCCCAAGACAGAATATACGGCGACGAGGACCACAATAATTTGAATAAAAATAAGCATAAATCTACACCCTTTACCTTGAGGCTGCATTTTATCGCTGGAATCAAACATCAAAGACAACAAGCTCGTATAAATAATATTGTATTTTAATTTCCCCGAAGAAATATGACAAGAGACAATTTTATATAACGAAAAAGCTCAAACTATCCGATTAAAAGATAAATTTACCACAAATTTTAAGGAAATAACTATATGGTACCGGAGTTTGAGAAGTTTCTGGCGATTGACACAAAAAGTGAATGTGAAAAAATTGAACGCTATATACAAGAGCTTTTTAAGAGTAAGGGTACCAACTGTATTTTAATCGGCCTTAGCGGTGGCCTCGATTCAGCAGTACTTGCAGCTTTGGCGGTCAGGGCGGTCGGCGCTGATAAGGTCTATGCATATCATCTTTACGACCGGGACAGCTCAAAAGATTCAAAGGCCAACGCTAAACTCATATCCGAATGGCTCGGTATCAAATTGAGGTATGAGGACATAACGCCTGCGATGCAAAAGAGGAAAATTTACTCTCCATTGATTATGAGGGCACTGGGTTTTTCAGCTTATTTAAATTCGATGTTCAATCGACTTATTCCACGAGGAGATGCATTTTTGTTTACTTTATCACGCGGCAGCGCTACGGTCAGCAAAGTCAAAAGATTTCTATACAACCGAACTGTCCGCCAAATCGAAAATGCATTCAACGCTCGCCATATATACAGGCGTCAGTTTCTGGAGGAAAAATCAAAGCAGGAGAACTGCCTGATTTTAGGGGCGGCGAACCGCTCTGAGTTTTTGACCGGCTGGTTCGTCAAAGGCGGAATAGACGATTTACCCTATTCACCGATTTTAGGCTTGTATAAGACGCAGGTTTTTGAGCTCGCAAGATACCTTGGGCTGCCGAGGCAAATACAATTACGGATACCATCGCCCGATATGGCAAAAGGCTTGACAGATGAAGATTCTATAGGCATAAAATACCATACTCTTGATATCATACTGCACTTTATTGAAAACGGTACCTCAGATGAAGAAATAATATCAAGAGGCATTCGGAAAAGAGATTTAAGGCTTGTGCGAGCCTTGAATAGTCTTTCCGAGTGGAAGAGGAAGCCTGAAAATACGCTGCCTGCTTAAGTAAAAGAAAAAAAATGATAAAAAGAAGAAAGACAAAAACAGTCAGCGTGGGAACCGTAAAGATTGGTTCTTCACAGCCGATAGTGATTCAGTCAATGACAAAGGTTTCGACGACTGATATAGAGCAATGCGTAAATCAAATAAAAGCCCTCGCCAAAGCCGGCGCCAGGCTTGTTCGGCTCGCAGTTCCGAGACGTGCTGATACCGCAGCATTTGAGAAGATTGTGCAAAGAGTAAAAATTCCTTTAATAGCAGATGTACATTTCAGCGTTGAAAGAGCTATTGAGGCGATTGAGGCCGGAGCTGCAAAAGTACGGCTTAATCCGGGCAACATAAAAAGCCGGGACGGTATAAACCGAATAATAGATTCAGCCAAGATGCACAAAACAGCGATACGAATAGGTGTTAATGAGGCGAGCATCAGGGATTTGAGAAAGCCTGACGTTAAGGAAACAAAACGAGCAGCTTTGATATTAACGGAAATGAAAAGATATGTCAGGCTGTTCGAAAAGCGCTGCTTCGAGCAATTAGTATTGAGTGCTAAAAGCAGGGATTGTTTAAGAACAATAGAAATCAACCGCCGAATTGCCAAGAGCTATGATTATCCTATGCATATCGGCCTGACCCATTCGGGATTGCTCCAAGATTCGCAAATACCTTCGGCTGTAGCTATAGGGACACTATTAACAGAGGGTATTGGTGACACTATAAGAGTAAGTGCGGCAGGCGACCCCGTTAAGGAAGTTGAGATTGCAAAAAACATCCTCAGCTCTGTCGGTTTGTACAAGGATTCAAAGCCTGAACTAATAGTATGCCCGACATGCGGCAGAGCTGAAATTGACGTAATCAAATTAGCTGGTAAGGTCAAGAAAATCGCCTCAAAATACAACAAACCGGTGCGTATAGCTGTTATGGGCTGTATAGTCAACGGCCCGGGCGAGGCGGCAGATGCCGATTTAGCCGTATGCGGGGGTAAGGAAAAAGGTTATATCTATCGTCACGGCCGAAAGATAGCTACAGCAAGTGAAGGCAAGCTTATAGCTGTATTAGAAAAAGAACTTCAGAAGCTATAAGACTCAAACAAATCGTCAACTCTTATTGCCTCCTGAAGAGCTTATGGTGTTTCGCCTATTAAATGGAACATGCTGCTTATCATCGGCTTTACTTTTAATAAAGTCTTCGAATTTTCCGAAAATCATTTTTCCGGCAGAAGTTTGTAATGAGCTTGTGACTGCGATGAGTAATTCCCTGCCGATTTTATCTCGCGCGCCTTCGACAACAATCATAGTGCCGTCATCAAGATAACCGATTCCCTGCTCCGCTTCTTCACCGGCTTTTATGATTTTCACTTCCATAGTTTCGCCGGGCAGGACAACTGCCTTTAGTGAATTGGCGAGGTCATTTATGTTAACGACATCGACCTCGCGAACTTGGGCAACCTTGCTCAGGTTATAATCTGTGGTAGCCAGACGGCCGTTACAATTTTTCGTAAACACAACCAGCTTTTGGTCAACGCCCTTGACATCCTCAAGGTCGGGGACAGGCGTATCATCAATTTCCACATCAATAGACGTGCTCTCCTGCATTCTTTTAATAATATCAAGACCTCTTCTCCCACGATTTCTTTTGAGCTTGTCGGGCGAATCGGCGATTAACTGTAACTCATTGAGCACAAACCGTGGTATTACCAGAGGAGCGTCAAACAATTTGCTCTGGCAGAGGTCGGCAATCCTTCCATCAATAACAGCAGAGGTATCAAGAACCAGCGGGCGTGCACCTTTTGTCTGCTTTGCAAATTCTACGTAAGGGATAACAAAGCGGACATCATCCTTTGTTCTAATAACGACACTTATAACAAGATAACAGATACAAATACCTATCATCCATTTGATTGAAGCGACCGCCTCTTTTTCCAATCCAATGCCATACGAATCATTTATCATATTTACAAGAGGCGCTAAAACAGCGCTGAAGAGTAAACCAACCAGCAAACCAAAAAACACACCTGCCAAAGCACTAAGTTTTTTCTTCGGGGTAAAGACATCAAGGACAAAAACAAATAAGCCCATGCCGAGGCCGCTCCAAACAACAGCCCAGAAATTAATGGTCTCTTTTGTAGTGATGGCCTTGGACTGAGCAGAAAAGAATAAAACACCCAAAATTATAATAATAAAGATAGTTCTGAACAGCCAAAGTAACATAGTTATGGACCTCCCAAAAATATAATTATAATAAAGATATTAACGATTCCCGTGTCCGAAGCCAACGGAGGCCAACGACACATCGAAACAATATACATCCCTTCTATGCAAAATGTTCAAAAACAGCACTACTATATATTCGGCTAAAAAGTGCCGAATTAGTTAAACCATCCTGTTATCTTTTTAAGCAATTATGCAAATCAGTGGATTTTTTTAACCAGTTCTTTCCGGGCCTGGACGCGAATTTTTGCATTTTCGTAATTTTTCTTCTCCTCAGCCGTTTTAGGCGATAAAGGACCGGCAGGAGTTGGTTTTTTGTTTTTGTCCAGCGCAACAAATGTCAGGTATGCCGTCATAGCTTCAGTTTTTTTGCCGCTTATAGGGTCCTCTTTTATAATATGGACACCGACTTCCATCGATGTTCGACCGACATAATTGACGCAGGCTTTCAAAACCACATGGTCACCTATATTAATCGGCTCCTTAAAGCTTATCGAATCGATACCTGCAGTGACCGCTTCTGTTGCACAGTGTTTTTGGGCTGACATCGAGGCTACGACATCAATCCAGGAAACAATAACACCTCCAAAAGCTGTGCCATACTGATTTGCATGCTGCGGCATAACAATATATCTTGATTCAACTTTGCTCTCCGACGGTTCCTTTGGCGCTTTTTCCCGCATTTTTTTCAACTCACTATAGTTATACTTTTACCGTTCCAAAAGATTACTCTATAAGCTAAACGCTGACATGACAGAGTACAGCGAGTGCCCAGAGCAAATCATTTTTATTTACAATTTTTGTTTCGTATTTTTCATTAATAGGTATCAGGTGTACATTTTCTTCTTCCATTCTGATAAGCTTACAGGTAACTCCTATCTGGTTTTTAATATGAACAAGCCCAATCTGTCCCTGGGCCGCCGGCACTGACGGGCTTACGATAATAATATCACCGTCATTTACTCTGGGCGACATACTGTCACCATCAACTCTCAACGCGAAGCTGTCATTAAAAATCTTATGAATCTGCTCGCACTGGACAAACTCAACTATATCATCCGATTGAGTTGAACTTATCTGAACAAGGTTAGCCTCTGATTCTTTCAGGCCGTCTATTACGGCCTCTGCCTGCAAATCTACAGATATTGTTCCATCTGCAAAACCAATAATTTTTTTACCGGTATATTTCTTAACCAGCTCGTCGAGCTCTGTAACAGCCTGCTTTGACTCCGGTATGATTTGCTGCTGCCAAAAATGAACAAGACCTGCTGCTGTCCTTCCGAGAACCGGTATCCAGGCAGGCCTTTCTTTTTTTAATTCTTGCCGGGATTGAGAGATTCGTTCTTCAATTCCCTTTTTCTGGCTCAGAATGTCAATGAAAGCAGATATTGGCTCAATTAGTTCTGGATTGCTTGCCAATAGAGTACTTATTTTACGCATAAGCGTATAATTACCCTGCCCTATTATATTATTTTCCGCGTATTTAGAAAATTTTTCGGTTTTTTTACCCGTTACAAGCCAGTTTAAATCAGTATCGGTCACATTACAAATCTTAATCAATACTTCAATCGGGGGCACTCTATTAATTTCATAATAGCTGTATGTAGAAGGACTTATGCCTAAAGAGTGAGCAAACTGACTCTTTCCTCTTTCGCCCGCAAATCGCTCGCGAACCTCTCTTATACGCCCAATTATCGCATTAACGTCAAAACTGCTCATGTAATTCACATATATAAAAATAAATATTGACTATGTTCGCATATGCGTTATATTTATTTACAAATGAATAACTTTAATTCGTATTTTAGTAATAAAAAAAAATTAGTCAATAAAAAGAAAGGAAAATAAATGTCGAGTGGAAAAAGCAATATTGAAAAGAAAAAATCAAAAAATAATGAACAGTTACATGAAAAAGAGAAAAGAAGTGCAAGTGAGAAACTAGATTTTTTACTGGAATTGAACAGTTTAGAGGGAGCATTGCTTCGTCAACTGAAAAGAGACCTTAAAGAAAGGCAGGTTATTTGATTTGCCTTTCCAGCACGAGACCGGGAAAAGCAATCTAAATTCACGTTAACAAAAATATTGTATATAAATAAAAAAAGGTACAAATAAAATTTCGACCGTCGAGACGGTTTAGCTTGTACGTACAAAAATCTTATACCTTTCAGGCAAATCAATTTTCAGTTTGATATATTGACATCAAGGTTTTATAACATTCTGTACAGTCATCCAGATATGGCCGTTATACCGAAACAATGAAACAAGTGCAAAAAAGAAGAAAAAAATGGAGATAAAAAAATGATAAGGCTAACACAAAAAGCTGTTATTTTAACAGCTACGTTTTTACTTATCGGCTGCGAATCCAAAAAAGAAGAAAAACAGTTATCTGAGTTCATCGAGCAGCATATAAAGAAGCTCGAGCCGCTTGAAATACAATACGAGCAGGCTTACTGGGAAGGGGCAACAACGGGTAATAAAGAGTTTTTCGAACAACAAGGCAAACTGGAGCTGAAGATACGCCGGCTCTATCAAAACGCAGATGAGTACGCATTTCTGAAATCGCTAAAACAATCAGGACGGATACAAGATGCCAAACTGGCTCGCCAGCTTGATAAGCTGTACTACGCTTATTTGAAGAACCAAATAGAACCCAATTTACTAAAAAAAATAGTCGAGCTCGATAACAAGATAAGGAACACATACAACAATTACCGCGGCACAATAGACGACCAAAAGGTTACTATGAGCGAGATTTACACGATAATGACGACGGAAAAGAATAGCCGAAAAAGAGAGCTTGCCTGGAGAGCAAGTAAAGAGGTGGGCGATGTGATTTTCGATGACCTGATTCAGCTTGTCAAGCTGAGAAACCAGGCTGCTCGCAACGTCGGCTTTGATAATTATCATACCCTAAGCATAGTTACAGGTGAACAAAGCATCGAGCAGTTAGACCAGATTTTCGATGAGCTCGATGAGTTGACTGCCGAGCCCTTTGCAGAAATGAAGGCGGAACTGGATGAGATTCTGGCAGAGAGCTACGGCATTGAGGTAAGCGATATTCGGCCGTGGCATTATCACGACCCATTTTTTCAAAGAAGCCCGCTCGTCTATGAACTTAATCTCGACGACTATTACGCAAAGGCAGATGTAAAACAAATAGCCCAGAGATATTACGAAGGGGTCGGCCTGCCGGCAGACGATATACTTGCACGAAGTGATTTATACGACCGTGAAGGTAAGTACCCACATGCATTCGGACAGGCGATAGACCGTCACGGCAACGCCCGCATCTTGTGTAATCTGCAAAATACTGAAAGGTGGATGGAGACGATATTGCACGAATTAGGGCACGCCCTTTACAGTAAATATCATGACCAGAATGAGCCGTATTTATTAAGGGAGCCTGCGCATAGTTTTACTACCGAGGCGGCCGCGATGTTTTTCGGGCGGTTGAGCAGAAATTCGAACTGGATGAAGGAGATGCTCGGACTGTCAGAACAGCAGCGTAATGAAATTGACGAGGTCAGCGAAAAATATTTACAATTCCAGCAGATACTTTTCGCCCGGTGGGTACTGGTTATGTATAACTTTGAGAAACAGCTCTACGCCGACCCGGAACAGGACCTCAACAGTTTATGGTGGGACCTTGTTGAGAAATATCAGCTTGTTAAACGTCCGCCCGGGCCTGTGGACGCTGGCTGGGCATCGAAACTTCACTTTGTAACCGCACCGTGCTATTACCATAACTATATGCTCGGCGAACTCTTGGCCAGCCAATGGCATCATTATTTAGTGCATAATATTTTTGGGCTGGATCCTGATGAAAGTGTAAGCTATGCAAAAGACAAAAAAATAGGTAAGTATTTCAGAGAAGAAGTTTTCGAGCCGGGCGCGGTATATCACTGGAGCGAGATGATAGAACGCTCGACCGGTGAAAAGTTAAATCCTAAATACTTCGTTAATCAATTTGTAAAGCA